>ERZ777003.778-NODE-778-length-58030-cov-48.558672_pt1 | contig 58030 bp, 59 predicted proteins | sample MGYA00374956_ERZ777003 | MGnify/ENA primary metagenome ERZ777003 (study PRJEB29302, sample SAMN06268252) | bioreactor metagenome | isolation source: Joint BioEnergy Institute, California, USA | place: USA:Joint BioEnergy Institute, California, USA | collected...
GCCGCAGCTCGCGGCATATTGCCGGAGCTATGCCTCAGGAGACAGCCATTCGCGCGCCGCATTCAGACATGCGACCACCTCAGCGTCGCTCGTCTGTTCGAAATTGTCGTAGTGGAGCCCTACCGCGCGGAAATGGTCCGGCACGCTGAGGCAGACGACCTCGTCTGCCTCGTCATGGAGCGACTCCAACGTGTCGCGCGGCGCAACTGGAACGGCAAGAACGATGCGGGTGGCGTTCGCTTTTCGGATGGCTTTAAGTGCCACTCGGACCGTGCCGCCCGTGGCAATGCCGTCATCGACCACGATGGCCGTCCGTCCGCTGAGCGGGATCGGGGCCCGGTCGGAGAAATATTGCGCCCGCCTGCGCTCGATCTCCTTGAGCTGCCGCTGCATCTCGGCTTCGATGTATTCGGCGGAAGGACGGACGATCTCCATCGCCTCGTCGTTGAGCACAAGCTGAGGCTCGCTGCCATCCACCACCGCGCCGATGCCGTATTCGGGATGGCCGGGCGCGCCGAGCTTGCGCACCATGAGCAGGTCCAGAGGCGCTGCGAGCGCCTTGGCAACCTCGAAGGCCACCGGCACGCCGCCGCGCGGCAAGGCAAGCACGACCGGGCGTTCCTCTTTCAGATGCAGGAGTTCACCCGCCAGGCGCTGCCCCGCATCATGGCGGTCAACGAACTCAGTTTGGGAGCGGTGCATGAGGCTCATCCTGTCCCTCCCGCGGGCGCCGTCAAGTGGAACCTTTCGCTCCGCAAAGAACATAGCGCGCTGCTGCGCTCCGCAGCGGCCATCGACGCATCCTCCAGGTCTCCAACCCTGGTTGCGGATGATTGTTCGGCGGGAAGCGAAAATCCCTACCTTGAGGAATCTCGAAGCGGCCGGGAACGCGCGGAGGGTAAGGCCGTTGATAGGGCTTCCCGCAAGCCGAAAATGAAGGAGACGCCAAAATGCCAGGCCAAAGCCGCACTCTTGAAACGCTGATGCTTGAGACGCTGAAGGACATCTACCACGCCGAGAAACAGATCCTTCGCGCGCTGCCGAAGATGGCCAAGGCAGCCAGCTCCGATGAGTTGAGAAATGGCCTCGAACAACATCGCAAGGAAACGGAAGGTCAGATCGAGCGCCTCGAAAAGGTGTTCGAGGCCCTGGACAAGACGCCGCGTGGCAAGACCTGCGAGGCCATGCAAGGACTGATCGCCGAAGGCCAGGACATCATGGAGGATTTTTCCAATTCCGATGCTCTGGACGCTGGACTGGTCGCCGCCAGTCAGGCCATCGAGCATTACGAGATTTCGCGCTACGGCACGCTACGCACCTGGGCGCAGCAGCTCGGAATGGACGAGGCGGCAAAGCTCTTCGAGCAGAATCTCGAGGAGGAGAAGAGGACCGCGGCGATGCTGACGAAGATGGCGGAAGCAGAGGTCAACCGTCAGGCGGCATGAACATGGCCGCAGAGCTTGCCTGCGGTTGCGAAAAGGAGGCTTCCGCAACGAGGCGTGCGGAGGCCTTTCTTTTTGAATGCAGCTCGCTACAACCATCCTGCCTAATATGTAGGCAGGAAGGCGCATTTGATTAAGAATTAGGCAAAACACTTCCCGGAAGGCACGCCCATTGCAACATCGGCAGTGCCATCTCGTTGAAAAACCGTAAGCTTTCCGCAGCGCCGGAACTGGCACATCCGTTGCTTCGACTGTTCGGACCATATCGGCCGCAAACAGGGGAAGTGCTATGTATCTGAAGTCCAAAAGGCGCAGCCTGGTGATGGGAGCAGTCATCGTCTCGGGGATGCTGGCTGAACCGGGTTTTGCTCAGGAAGACACCATCAAGGTCGGCGTGCTTCACTCGCTCTCCGGAACCATGGCGATCTCGGAGACCACGCTGAAGGACGTCATGCTGATGCTCATTGAGGAGCAGAACAAGAAAGGCGGTCTTCTGGGCAAGAAGCTCGAAGCCGTGGTCGTCGATCCCGCATCGGACTGGCCACTCTTTGCCGAAAAGGCGCGCGAATTGATCTCGGTCCACGGTGTCGCCGCCGTGTTCGGCTGCTGGACGTCCGTCTCGCGCAAGTCGGTGCTGCCCGTGTTCGAGGAGCTGAACTCCCTGCTCTTCTACCCCGTCCAGTATGAGGGCGAAGAGAGCCAGCGCAACGTCTTCTATACTGGGGCGGCCCCGAACCAGCAGGCGATCCCCGCCGTCGACTACCTCATGAACGAGGAGGGCGTGGAGCGCTGGGTGCTCGCCGGCACCGACTACGTCTATCCGCAGACGACGAACAAGATTCTCCAGGCCTATCTGGAATCCAAGGGCGTGGCGCCCGAAGACATCATGGTCAACTACACGCCCTTCGGACATTCCGACTGGCAGACCATCGTCACCGACATCAAGAATTTCGGCTCCGCGGGCAAGAAGACGGCCGTGGTTTCGACCATCAATGGCGACGCCAACGTGCCCTTCTACAAGGAACTGGCCAATCAGGGGATCAAGGCGGAGGACATTCCGGTCGTGGCCTTCTCTGTAGGCGAGGAGGAACTCGCCGGCATCGATACCGGTCCGCTGGTCGGCCATCTCGCGGCATGGAACTATTTCCAGTCCGTCGAAAGCGAGGCGAATGCCGAGTTCATCGAAACCTGGCATGCTTTCACGGGTGATGAAAGCCGGGTCACGAATGATCCGATGGAGGCCCACTACATCGGGTTCAACATGTGGGTCAAAGCGGTGGAAAAGGCCGGTACGACCGATCCCGACGCCGTCATTGACGCCATTGTCGGCGTTTCCGTGCCGAACCTTTCGGGCGGATACTCCACGATGATGCCGAACCACCACATCACCAAGCCGGTGCTGATCGGCGAAATCCAGGACGACGGCCAGTTCGAGATCGTTTGGGAGACGCCGGGCTTGGTGGTCGGTGACGAATGGTCCGATTACCTGCCCGATTCCAAGGACCTGATCGCCGACTGGCGCGCGCCGCTCTCCTGCGGAAACTTCAACGTCGCCACAGGCAAGTGCGGCGGCAAGGGCATCAACTGACCTGCCCCTCCGGGCCGGGGACGGGTACGCTTCCGCCCCCGGCCGGAACGAAAATCCACCAATTGCGACCTGAGCCGATGATGATCTTGCGCGCCTTATGGATGCTTCTGCTGCCGCTGCTGCTCCTGCCGGGCGTTGCGCGCGGGCAGGATGCTCCGCTGGGCGAGATCATTGCAAGATTCGCCAATGTCGAGAAATTCGACCAGACGGAAGCTCTGGTGCGCGAGCTCGGCGCGACCGGCGATCCCGGGGTACGGCCCGTTCTGGAGGCGCTTGCCGAAGGAAATCTCTACGTGCGCAAGGTCGACAACGCCATCTTCATCGTCCCCGGTTCCGGCAAGGTCCTGAAGCTCATCGATCCGCTCACGGGCGAAGAGGCCGACGAGGCATCCTCGTCCGCTCTCAAGAAGGTTCGGGTGAACAACGGGCTGCGGCGCCTCATTCGCGACGTGCTGAGCACGCTTACTCTCGGCGCAAACAGCGCCGAAGCGCGCATGGCTGCCGCCGACACGATGTTCGCCAATCCCGATCCGGCAATGATCGAGGCGCTGGACGCGGCAATCGAAGCGGAGTCCGATCCTGCGGTGAAGCTGCGCATGGAGCGGGCGCGCGCCGCTGCTGTGGTGCTTTCCGATCTGCCTGAGAGCGACAAGATCGCGGCAATCGAACTGCTCGGCTCCCTCGGGGACCGGAGCGTGCTGTCTTTGCTCGCGACCGTCGAGGCCAATGCAGACGGCGATCTCCAGCGTGCCGCCGCGGACGCGATCGCGGAGATCAGGAGCGTGCTTGCCGCATGGGACGCGGCGCAGAACGTTTGGTTTGGCATCTCGCTCGGATCGGTGCTGCTGCTGGCAGCCATCGGCCTTGCCATCACCTTCGGCGTCATGGGCGTCATCAACATGGCCCATGGCGAGATGGTAATGGTCGGCGCCTACACGACTTTCGTGGTTCAGGGGGCTGTCCACGCCTTCGCTCCTGCCCTGCAGGAGTGGTCTCTGGCCTTCGCGTTGCCGCTGGCCTTCCTCGTCGCGGGGGCGATCGGCGTTGCGATCGAACGCGGCATCATCCGCTTTCTCTACGGTCGGCCGCTGGAAACCCTGCTTGCCACCTGGGGCGTCTCGCTCGTTCTGCAGCAGGCCGTGCGCACGATCTTCGGGCCGAGCAACCGCGAGGTCGGAAATCCGTCCTGGATGTCGGGCAGCTTCGAGATTGGCCAGATGGTCATTACCTGGAACAGGCTCTGGATCGTCGCCTTCTCACTCGGCGTTTTCGTGCTGCTGCTGTTCGTCTTCAACCGCACGTCCTGGGGGCTGCACATGCGCGCGGTCACGCAGAACCGGCGCATGGCTTCATCCATGGGCATCCGTACGCCTTGGGTCGATGCCTTCACTTTCGGGCTCGGCTCGGGAATTGCCGGAATTGCCGGCGTGGCGCTCAGCCAGGTTGGCAATGTCTCGCCCAATCTCGGGCAGAGCTACATCATCGATTCCTTCATGGTCGTGGTGTTCGGCGGCGTCGGCAATCTGTGGGGCACCTTGCTTGGCGCTTTTTCGCTGGGCATCGCCAACAAGTTCCTCGAACCCTATGCCGGAGCAGTGCTGGGCAAGATCATCGTCCTGGTGCTGATCATCCTGTTCATCCAGAAGCGCCCGCGCGGTCTGTTCGCGCTCAAGGGCCGGGCGGTGGAAGCATGATGTCCTCAAGCTTGTTCGGCGGCGGCCTTGACCGGCGCATTCTCGGGCTGCTTGCCATTCTCACCAGCGCCGCGGTTCTGGTGCCGGTGCTCAATCTGGCGGTTCCGCCCACCAGCAGCTTCCACATTCCCACCTATGCCGTGGCCCTGCTCGGCAAATACCTCTGCTATGCGATGCTGGCGCTGTCGCTCGACCTCGTGTGGGGCTATTGCGGCATTCTGAGCCTCGGCCATGGCGCCTTCTTCGCCCTCGGCGGCTACGCCATGGGCATGTATCTGATGCGCCAGATCGGCACCCGCGGCGTCTACGGCCACCCTGTGCTCCCCGACTTCATGGTCTTCCTCAACTGGAAGGAGCTTCCCTGGTACTGGTACGGCTTCGACCAGTTCTGGTTCGCCGCACTCATGGTGATGCTGGTGCCGGGGCTTCTTGCCTTCGCCTTCGGCTGGCTTGCCTTCCGTTCGCGCGTCACCGGCGTCTATCTCTCAATCATCACGCAGGCCATGACCTATGCGCTGCTCTTGGCCTTCTTCCGCAACGACATGGGCTTCGGCGGCAATAACGGCCTGACGGACTTCAAGGACATTCTCGGCTTCAGCCTTCAGGCGCCGACAACGCGCGCCGCGCTTTTCTCGATCAGCGCGCTGATGCTCGCAATCGCGGTGATCGTCACGGCGGTGCTCGTCAGCTCCAAATACGGAAAGCTGATGATCGCCGTGCGCGACGCCGAAAGCCGCACGCGGTTTCTCGGATGGCGGCCGGAAAACATCAAGCTTTTCGCCTTCACAGTATCGGCCGTCATGGCGGGCATTGCAGGCGCGCTTTACGTTCCGCAGGTCGGCATCATCAATCCCAGCGAGTTCGCGCCGGCGAATTCCATCGAGATTGTGATTTGGACGGCCGTGGGCGGGCGAGGGACCATCCTCGGCCCAGTCATCGGCGCCGTTGCCGTCAACTGGGGCAAGAGCTGGTTCACTGCTGCAATACCGGAATTGTGGCTGTTCGCGCTTGGCGGGCTGTTCATCGCCGTCACACTGCTCCTGCCCAAGGGCATCGTCGGGACATGGGATGCGTGGCGCGCTGCACGCAGGGCGCGCCGTTCGGCGGGGAAGGGGACTTCGCAGGTCGAACCGCCCGTTGCCGAAGGCACAACCGCCCGAACCACCCTGCATTCCATCGAGCCGCAACCTGCCGAGTGACAGATGACGAACACGAATACGATCCTCTATCTCGACGGCGTCTCGGTTTCGTTCGACGGGTTTCGCGCCATCAATAATCTCTCGCTGGTGCTCGACAGGGGCGAGATGCGCGCGATCATCGGCCCCAATGGCGCCGGCAAGACCACGATGATGGACATCATAACCGGCAAGACGCGGCCGGACACGGGCACCGTCTATTTCGACGGCACTCATGACCTGACCCGCTATGACGAAGCCGATATCGCCATGCTCGGCATCGGCCGGAAATTTCAGAAGCCGACCGTGTTCGAGAGCCATACGGTGGAGGACAACATCGCCCTCTCCCTCAAGGGGCCGCGCACTGTCCTGTCCACGCTTCTCAACCGGCGTTCTGCCGACGATGCCAGAAGGATCGACGAGATTCTTGCCACCATCCGGCTGGAGGAGAGGCGCGACGAACTCGCCTGCAACCTGAGCCACGGCCAGAAGCAGTGGCTCGAGATCGGCATGCTGCTGGCACAGGACCCCAAGCTGCTTCTCGTAGACGAGCCGGTCGCGGGAATGACCGACGCGGAAACGGAAGAGACGGTCCGCCTGCTCAAGGATGTGGCGAAGCGCCATTCGGTGATCGTGGTCGAACACGACATGCATTTCGTGCGCGAGCTTGGCGTCAAGGTCACCTGCCTGCACGAAGGCTCGGTGCTGTCGGAAGGAAGCCTCGATCACGTCTCGCAGGATCCGCGGGTGATCGAGGTCTATCTCGGGAGGTGATGATGCTCGAAATCACCGATGCAAGCCTCCACTATGGCGCCGCCCAGGCGCTGCGCCGGGTTTCGCTCAAGGCCGAGGCGGGCCGCATCACCTGCGTTCTGGGGCGCAACGGGGTGGGAAAGACCAGCCTGTTGAAGGCGGTGGCCGGTCATCATCCGCTGAGCGACGGCAGCATCTCCTTCGACGGCGAGACGATCGACAGACGTGCCGCCTACGACCGCGCCCGCCTGGGCATAGGCTTCGTGCCGCAGGGCCGCGAAATCTTTCCCCTGCTGACGGTTCGGGAAAATCTTGAAACCGGCTTTGCACCTTTGCCGAGATCACAACGTACCATTCCCGAACATGTTTTCGAGCTTTTCCCGGTTCTGGCGGACATGCTGTCGCGCCGCGGCGGGGACCTTTCGGGCGGCCAGCAGCAGCAGCTCGCGATCGGCCGCGCGCTCGTCATGCGGCCGAAGCTGCTCATCCTCGATGAGCCGACCGAAGGCATTCAACCGTCCATCATCAAGAATATCGGCCGCGCGATCACGTGGCTGCGCGACACGATGGGCATGACGATCCTGCTCGTCGAACAGTATCTCGATTTCGCGCGGGAGCTTGCGGATACCGTAGCAATAATGGATCGTGGCGAGATCGTTTTCACCGGAAACGCGGCAAGCCTGGATGAGCCGGATGTACGCCGTCACCTCATGCTTTGAGCCTTCCGGCAATTGGCTGCCCCTGGCTGAAGCAGCGACCATGCCGAAGCTGCAGAGGGCGGGCGGGCATGCGCGTATCGCTTTCAAGCGACGCGAGGGCGCCACCAGCCTTGACCGGCTCTATCAGGAAGGCTGCTCCAAGATCCGCCTGCCGCGCATGTCGGGTGCAGTACCTGAAGCCGTGCTGATCAACACGGCGGGAGGCCTCACCGGCGGCGACAGCCTGACTACGGAGATCTCCCTCCAAGCCGGCGCGCAGGCGGTCATGACCACACAGGCCTGCGAGCGCATCTACCGCTCGGTGGGCGGTGATGCCGAGGTTGCGACGCGCATTGAACTTTCTGAAGGCACGCGGCTCGACTGGCTGCCGCAGGAGACGATCCTGTTCGATGGCGGGCGCCTGTCGCGCCGCTTCGAGGCGGACCTTGCCGGAGGCGCGGAACTCCTCGCCGTCGAGGCGCTGGTGCTTGGCCGCGAAGCCATGGGCGAGACGGTCACCTCGGGCCTGTTCCGCGATCGTTGGCGCATCCGCCGGAACGGCAGACTTCTCTTCGCGGACGACCTGCGCCTTTCCGGCGACATCGCCGCGCTGGCCGGTGAAAAGGCAACGCTCGGCGGCAACCGCGCCATCGCCACGATCCTCTTCGTCACCGAGGACGCGGACCAACTCATTGATGCGCTGCGCGACGCCATCGGTGGCGCGGGCGGTGCGAGCGCGTGGGACGGCAAGCTCGTGGCCCGCCTTGCCGCGCCCGACAGCCTGACGCTGCGCCGGTTTCTCATTCCCGCACTCGCGGTTCTCCTGGGCGGAAGAGCCCTACCCAAAGTCTGGCAGATCTGAGTTTTCCATGAACCTGACCCCAAGAGAAAAAGACAAGCTCCTCATCGCAATGGCCGCCATGGTCGCGCGGCGCAGGCTCGAGCGCGGCGTGAAGCTGAACCATCCGGAAGCGGTCGCGCTCATCACCGACTTCGTCGTGGAGGGCGCGCGCGACGGCCGCTCCGTCGCCGAGCTGATGGAGGAAGGCGCGCATGTGCTCACCCGCGACCAGGTAATGGAGGGCGTTGCCGAGATGATCCACGACGTCCAGGTCGAGGCCACCTTTCCCGATGGCGTCAAGCTGGTGACGGTCCATCAGCCCATTCGCTAACGCAGAACCAACCCGGAAGAATAAGCCATGAAGCGCATCGCACTTACCCTCGGAGCCGTCGCCGCAACCTGCGGCCCTGCCTTCGCTCATCTCGATCCCGTGGAGCACGGCTCCTTCGCGGCGGGCTTCTCGCATCCGTTCGTCGGGACCGACCATGTGCTTGCCATGGTTGCCGTCGGCCTCTGGGCCTCGATGCTGGGCGGACGTGCGATCCTCTCGGTCCCAGCCGCATTTGTCGCCTGCATGGGCGCAGGCTTTGCTGCCTCGCTGATGGCGCTGCCCCTGCCGCTCGTCGAGCCGGTCATTCTCGCATCGGTGATCGCCCTCGGTCTCATGGCAATGATCGCGCTGCGCGTTCCCGTGGTTGCCGCAGCCGCAATGGTCGGCTTCTTCGCCTTCTTCCATGGCCATGCGCACGGTTCTGAACTCGGCGCGGCGGGGGCGCTCACCTTCGCCCTCGGCTTCGCCGCTGCCACTGCTCTCCTCCATGCCGCCGGCATTGGCCTTGGCGTCCTCCTCGGCAAGGCCGGCCGCGCCTCATCCGGCAACGTCCTTGCCCGCCTTCTCGGCGCCGCGACCGCCCTCGGCGGTGCATGGCTCGCGGTCGGAGCATGAAGATGATCCCCGGCGAAATCATTCCGGCGGAGGGCGAGATCGTCCTCAACGAGGGCAAGGAGGCGATCACGCTGCGCGTCGCCAATCGGGGCGACCGCCCGGTGCAGGTCGGCTCGCACTACCATTTCTACGAAACCAACGAGGCGCTCGATTTCGACCGTGACGCCGCCCGCGGCATGCGCCTCGACATTGCCGCAGGCACCGCGATCCGGTTCGAGCCGGGCCAGGCGCGCGAGGTGCGGCTGGTGCCCGTCGGTGGCGAGCGTCGCATCTTTGGCTTCAACGGCAAAGTCATGGGACAGCTCTGATGCCAGCAAAGATTTCCCGTTCGGCCTATGCCGACATGTACGGTCCGACGGTCGGCGACCGCGTCCGCCTCGCCGATACCGACCTCATCATCGAGGTCGAGAAGGACTTCACGACCTATGGCGAGGAAGTGAAGTTCGGCGGCGGCAAGGTGATCCGCGACGGCATGGGCCAGAGCCAGGTGTCGCGCGCCGAGGGCGCCGTCGACACCGTCATCACCAACGCGCTGATCGTCGACCACTGGGGCATCGTCAAGGCCGACGTCGGTCTCAAGGACGGCCGTATCGTCGGCATCGGCAAGGCCGGCAACCCGGACACGCAGTCAGGCGTGAACATCATCATCGGGCCGGGCACCGAGGCGATCGCCGGCGAAGGTCGTATCCTCACCGCTGGCGGCATGGACGCCCACATCCACTTCATCTGCCCGCAGCAGATCGAGGAGGCATTGATGTCGGGCATCACGACAATGCTCGGCGGCGGCACCGGCCCCGCGCACGGCACGCTGGCGACCACCTGCACGCCCGGCCCGTGGCACATCGCCCGCATGATCCAGTCGTTCGACGCCTTCCCGATGAACATCGGCCTCGCCGGCAAGGGAAACGCCTCACGCCCCGAGGCGCTCATCGAGATGATCCAAGGCGGCGCCTGCTCGCTCAAGCTGCACGAGGACTGGGGCACCACGCCGGCGGCAATCGACTGCTGCCTGTCGGTGGCCGACGACTACGACGTGCAGGTGATGATCCACACCGACACGCTCAACGAGAGCGGCTTCGTGGAAAACACCATCGCTGCCTTCAAGGGCCGCACCATCCACGCCTTCCACACGGAGGGTGCGGGCGGCGGCCATGCGCCTGACATCATCAAGGTCTGCGGCCTGCTGAACGTCATTCCGTCATCGACCAACCCGACGCGGCCGTACACCCACAATACGATCGCCGAGCACCTCGACATGCTGATGGTCTGCCATCACCTGTCGCCGTCGATCCCGGAGGACATCGCTTTTGCCGAGAGCCGCATCCGCAAGGAGACCATCGCGGCCGAGGACATCCTGCACGACATGGGGGCGTTCTCGATCATCTCCTCCGACAGCCAGGCGATGGGCCGCGTCGGTGAGGTGCTGATCCGCACCTGGCAGACCGCGCACAAGATGAAGATACAGCGCGGGCGCCTGCCGGAGGAAACCGGCGACAACGACAATTTCCGCGTCCGCCGTTACATTGCCAAGTACACAATCAACCCGGCCATCGCGCATGGCATGTCGGCGCATATCGGCTCGGTCGAGGTAGGCAAGCGCGCGGACCTCGTGCTGTGGAACCCGGCCTTCTTCGGCGTGAAGCCAGACATGGTGCTGGTCGGCGGCACGATCGCGGCAGCGCCGATGGGCGACCCGAACGCCTCGATCCCGACGCCGCAGCCGGTGCACTACCGGCAGATGTTCGGCGGCTTCGGCCGCGCGCCGGCAGCTTCGTCCGTGACCTTCACTAGCCAGGCGGCGATGGATCTCGACCTGCGCGAAAAGCTAGGCGTTGCAAAGGAAATGGTGGCGGTCGAAAATACCCGCGGCGGCATCTCGAAGGCGTCGATGATCCTCAACAACGCGACGCCGCACATCGAGGTCGATCCCGAGACCTACGAGGTGCGCGCTGACGGCGAGCTGCTGACCTGCGAGCCGGCCACCGTGCTGCCGATGGCACAGCGCTACTTCCTGTTCTAAGGCGAGACGAATGCTGCGCGCCCTTTCCTACATCCGCCACGGGGAGGACCAGCGGCCCTCCTCGGCCACCGTCCGCCTCGCGCAGGACAAGCGGCACCTGCGTCGCAAGCGCATCACGCTCGACAGCGGCGAGGACGTGCTCGTCGATCTGCCCGAGCCGGTGTTGTTTGCCAATGGCGACCGCCTCGTGTTGGAAGACGGCCGGGAGGTCGAGATCATCGCCGAGGAGGAGGAACTCTACGAGGTCGTGCCGCGCGATATGCTGCACCTCGCGGAGCTTGCCTGGCACCTCGGCAACCGCCACTTCCAGGCGCAGATCGAGATCGAGCCCCTGCGCATCCTGATCCGCCGCGATCACGTGCTGCGGGCGATGCTGGAAGGCTTGGGCGCGACGGTGCGCGAGATGGTCGCCCCATTTCAGCCGGTGCACGGCGCTTATCACGGGCATGGTCATTCGCATGATGGGCATCACCATCATCACGACCATGACCATGAGCACGGCCACAGCCATGGCCATGCCCACGGGCACGGCCATCACCACCATGACTGAAGCGACGACATCAGCGCTGCTGCGGCTCATGACCTGGCTTTCGCCGGCCTTCCCGGTCGGCGCTTTTGCCTACAGCCATGGTCTCGAACGAGCGATCGATGAGCGGCTGGTGCGCGACCGCGCATCGCTCATTGCCTGGCTCGAGGTCCTGCTGAAGCGTGGCTCGGCATGGAACGACGCGGTGCTGCTGGCTGAGGCCTGGCGCGAGGTGATTGCCTCCGGCAGCTGCGCGGAAGTCGCCGAACTTGCCGAGGCAATGGCCGGCTCTCGCGAGCGGCATATGGAAACGATGCTGCAGGGCGTAGCCTTTGCAGCGGCCATATCCGCATGGGCTGGCGAACCCGAGAAGACCGAGATGCGCATTGCTTATCCTGTTGCGGTGGGGCAGGCAGCCGCGCAACACGGCCTCGAACTGGAGGATACTCTCGCCGCCTATCTCCACGCCTTCGCCTCGAACCTCGTCCAGGCGGCCGTGCGCCTCGTTCCGCTTGGCCAGCGCGACGGCGTGAAGGCCATGGCAGCGCTCGAAGCCGTGATCCGCCGGACCGCCGAGCGGGCGGCGGTGTCCACGCTAGACGACCTTGGCTCCTCCGTATTCATGTCGGACATCATGGCGATGCGGCACGAAGTCCAATATTCGAGGGTATTTCGATCATGAGTTCACTGAACGGGCCGCTGCGGGTTGGTATCGGCGGGCCGGTGGGCGCCGGCAAGACGACGCTCACCGAGATGCTCTGTAAGGCGATGCGCGACCGCTATTCCGTCGGCGTCGTCACAAACGACATCTTCACCAAGGAAGACGCGCTGATCCTCAACCGGCTGCAGGCGCTGCCCGAAGACCGCATCATCGGCGTCGAGACCGGCGGCTGCCCGCACACCGCGATCCGCGAGGATGCGTCGATCAATCTCGCCGCGGTCGCCGAGATGCGCCGCCGCTTCCCCGACCTCGACGTGGTCTTCATCGAATCCGGCGGCGACAACCTCGCCGCGACCTTCTCGCCCGACCTTGCGGACCTTACGATCTACGTCATCGACGTAGCGGCCGGAGAAAAGATTCCGCGCAAGGGCGGGCCGGGGATTACCCGGTCCGACCTGCTGGTCATCAACAAGATGGACCTTGCTCCTTACGTCGGCGCGAACCTCGACGTGATGCGGGCGGACGCCGAGCGCCAGCGCGGCGGTGCGCCGTTCCTCTTCACCGATCTTCGCCGCCGCATCGGGGTGGACGAGATCGTCGCCTTCCTGGAAGAAAACGGCGGTCTCACCGCGAAGTCTGCGGCGGAATAAGGCTGCGGCTCGGGCAGGGTGAGCGGAACATCCCTTAGACATTTCCGCCAATGCCCGTGCCAGCGGATTTGTCGAACCCGGTGCTGACAGGTATCTTTCCTGATCGGCTGCCCAAGGCGCGGCCAATTCGGAGGGGATACGAAAATGCGCAGGTTCGTTGCCTGGGGAATTGTCGCGCTCGCGCTGCTCGGATTGGCCGGTTTCGGGGGCTGGATGCTCACCCTCCCAAGCTCGACCGCGACCGCGGAAGCGCCGGAAGTGCCGCAGGCCGAAGCCGAGGCGATGCTCGCCTCGCTGAAGCCGCCCAAGCGCGAGCGCCCGCTGATCGCGATCATCGGCCTCAACGATGCCACCGAAACGACGGACTACATCATGACTGCGGGCATCCTGCGGCGCGCCGATGTTGCCGACGTCGTCATGCTGGCGACCGGGCCGGGTCCGGTGCAGCTTTATCCCGCCCTGAAGGCCGAGCCGGATGCAACCATCGTCGAGTTCGACGCTGCCCATCCTGAAGGCGCGGATTACGTGATCGTGCCCGCCATGAGCCGCGACGACGACCCGGCGGCGCTGGCGTGGATCAGGAGGCAGGCGGAACAGGGCGCGACCATCATCGGCGTTTGCGCCGGGGCCAAGGTGGTGGCGGCCGCCGGGCTGCTCGAGGGCAAACGCGCCACGACCCACTGGTACTATCGCCCGAGAATGCTCAAGCTCAGCCCGACAACCCAGTATGTGCCGGACCGGCGGATGGTGTCGGACGGAAAGGTGATCACCACCACCGGCATCAGCGCCTCAATGCCGATGATGCTGACGTTGATCGAGGCGATTGCAGGCCGGGCGAAGGCGGAGGAGGTTGCGCACGGTCTCGGCGTGGAGGCGTGGAGTGCGCGCCACGCAAGCGATGCGTTCAGGATTACCCGCGCCTTCGCATCGACGGTACTTGTAAACAGGCTGGCCTTCTGGCGCATCGAAAGCTTCGGCATCCGGCTGGAGCCGGGCATGGATGAGGTCTCGCTGGCTCTGGTGGCCGATGCATGGTCGAGAACCTACCGTTCCAGCGCCTCGACCTTTGCCGCCACGCCGGAGCCGGTGGAAACGCGCAGCGGCCTGCGCATCATCCCTGACGAGGCGGCCGGGCAATGGGCCAATGATCGCATGGTCTCGACGTTTCCCGACAGTCCTCCAGCCGTGGCGCTCGATCAAACCTTGGCGGCCATCGCGGCGCGCTATGGCAGCCGGACCACGGATGTAGTCGCCATGCAGCTCGAATATCCACGGGGGCCGGCTCGATAGACGGATGCGGCGTGAAAACCGACCCCACTTTTCGCGCTATGGGCAGGTGGTCACCTGGTTCGAACACGTCCCCCGCGTCCAGCCGCGATGATGCCTGCTAAATAAATGGCCCTCCACCTCGACCCACGAGCCGGCACAGGCATGAAGCCTCTGGACGGCGAATGAATCTGGCCCCGCCCTCTCGTCAATTTTGGACAGGTCCGCGACGACCATCGCGTCGGATGACGGCTTTTCGTAGAGATAACGGTGGTTGATAAGCAGGCCGAGATGGTCGCCCTGTACCCATCCTTCCCCGTTGAACACTACCTTGGTTTCTTCATCAAAAATGTAATCGATGACGAAAGCCTGACTGATCCTGAACCAGCCCTGCTTGAAGCCGGAGATTTCCATCTCCGTTTTGAAGGTGAAGTCCTGGACACGATAAGGTGGCGGCATGCTTCCGATGACCGGAGCGTCAGGCCGGGGTGCTGCGCGAATATCGAGTTCCTCAGGCCCCGTGCCGTTGAACCAGGCCGATATGTCACACATTCTCACATCGGCCGCCTCAGGGGCGATTTCTTGCCCGCGACAGGTTTCGATGAGGGGCGCCGCCGCCTCACGGGCGCCCTCCAGCGGAAATTCCTCCACACCGTCCCCTACGAAGACGAACAGCATGCCCCGGGACGTCAGGAGATCAATCAGCCGGTCGTCCAACTCCGCCTTGCCCTCCAGAACGAAGGTGTCATCAAGTGCGAGGCGCCAGCCGAAGGTTCTGATAGGCACCTCGATGTCACCTGCCTGAAGCAGGACTTCAACCTCGACGCCGTCATAGGCCTCAATCGGTTCATGGATGTAGGTGAAGGTGAGGCCATCGCCCTCGCGCGAGCACGTGAACGACAGCGGTCCGTAATCGGTGCCGGGAATGCCGTAGAAGAGTGCGGCGCTGCTCTCTTCGACACTGCCATGCCATGCGAGATCATCCTGCGCCACTGCGGGTCCCGCCATAAAGGGCGAGAAAGCCAGGGCCAGCAGCCATGTTAGCAGGTGAGGGCGTATCAGACTGCGGCTTCCCTTCCGTGGACGGGAGCAGGCCATCAACGCCAAGGCTTTTCCGAAACCGAAATCCCACATCTCCTGCCCCCTCAAGGTGGATTGCGCGTCGCGCTCCCGGCTGCGCAGCTTATCAGTCCTACCAATCTCCTCAGAGCGGTGCGTGCCGCTCCCCATGCACGGGCCGAGGAAGCAGACACGCAGGGAAGACGCAAAGCAAGCATATCTTGTCTCGTAATAGGAACCGTGGCCTTCATTTCCGGCCAGTCGGCCACCAAATATGCGGTTCCGTCAGGCCTGGCTGATCAGCCATTCCGTCAGCGATTGCGTGGCGGCGGTGGCCGGCTGATGGGGTATCAGCCAGTAGCCGAAAGTCTGGCGCTGCACCTCGGGCGCGACCGCGACGAGGGTTCCGGCCGCTAGAAACGTATCGACGAGGCCGATCCAGCCGAGGGCGATTCCCTGTTCGGCAAGTGCCGCCTGGATCACGAAGCCGTAGGTGTTCAACCCCAGGTCGCCCTGCGCAGGTTCCCGCGTGACCCCGTGCATGGCGAGCCACGTGCTCCATGTGAGCCAGCGCGGAACCCCGGAAGTTTCAAGATGAAGCAGCGGCGCCCTCGCCACCGCGGCCGTATCCTCGAACGGGCCGTAGCGGGTGAGAAAACCCGGCGCGCAGACCGGCACGACGCGCTCTGGCATCAGGAGCCGGGCGTGCTCGGGAAAGTCGTCTCTTTCGCCGAAGAGCACGGCCGCATCGACGTCCCCCGCCGACTCGTCCTCCAGGCTTTGCGAGGCCACGATATGGACCTCCACATGCGGATGTAGCCGGCGGAAATCAGCCACTCTTGGCATCAGCCAGTAGGCGGCGAAGCCGTAATCCGTGAAGATCCGTATCGCGGGCGCCCGCGCCCTGCGGCGGATGTCGCGCGCGGCTTCGTCAATGCGTTCAAGCCCGGAATGCACGACGCGGTAAAGCATCTCCCCGGCTTCCGAAAGCCGGCTGCCTCCGTGAGAGCGATGAAACAGCGTCGCGCCAAGCTGCTCTTCGATGCGCCGGATCTGATAGGTCACCGCCGGCTGGGAAAGGCCCAGTTCCTGCGCGGCCTTCGTCAGGCTTCCCAGGCGCCCGACCGCCTCGAAGATGCGAAGCCAGCCAACGTCCAACGGCCTGTCTCTCATAAAGAACCTCTATGGCATCGATCGAAAATCTGCGGGTTCAAAGATAATGTCATATGCGGAATTAATGGAAGGAGCCCGGTTTTGCGTCACGTGCAACTTGAAAAAGGGGAACTTCGCCATGTTACACCGTTGCCTCGGCCTGGCTGCCGCCGCTTTCCTGCTCGCAAGCACCTCGGCCTTCGCCGCCGATCCGGAAAGCTGCGAAACCATCCGCCTTTCCGATCCCGGCTGGACGGACATCAACTCGACCAACGCGATCGCCTCCGTCCTGCTCGACGGGCTGGACTACACTGCGGAGATACAAACCCTTTCAGTGCTCGTCGGCTATCAGGCGCTGAAGAACCAGGACATCGACGTTTTCCTGGGCAACTGGATGCCCTCGCAGCAGAACTTCATCGAGGAGCTCAATCAGGCCAATGCGGCGGAGGTGCTGGTCAAGAACCTTGAAGGGGCGAAGTTCACGCTCGCCGTGCCGAGCTATGTCACAGCGGAGCTGGGGGTGCGCGACTTCAAGGATCTCGCCGCGCACGCCGATGCTTTCGACAGGCAGATCTACGGCATCGAACCCGGCGCCCCCGCCAATGAGAACATCCAGCGCATGATCGACGCCAATGATTTCGGGCTGGGTGACTGGCGTGTGGTGGAGTCGAGCGAAACGGGAATGCTCTCTCAGGTGGCGCGCGCCGCGCGGGGGCAGGACCCCATCGTGTTCCTCGCCTGGGCGCCCCACCCGATGAACCGGAATTTCGACATCACCTATCTCTCCGGCGGTGACGATTACTTCGGCCCCAATTACGGAGGCGCGGAGGTGTTCACGATCGCTCGCACCGGCTGGTCCGAGGAGTGTCCCAATGCGGCGCAGTTCTTCCGCAATCTCGTCTTCACCATCGATATGGAAAACGAGATGATGGCCAAGATCCTGGACGAGGGGAAAACGCCGGAAGAGGCGGCCGTCGAATTCCTCAAGGCCAATCCCGATCTGCTTGAGCCGTGGCTTGACAGCGTGACGACGCGCTTGGGCGAGCCTGGCCTTGAGGCGGTAAAGGCCTCGCTCGCAACGCGCTAGCGCGGGCTCAGGCGCACATCAGCCATCCCGGGTTTCCCTCCGGTTGGCCGGGATGAGCGGTAGGGGGCGGGCCGGGCTGGCGCAGACGGCCTCGGCTGCCCGTTATCCTTGTTCTCGTCCTTTTCATGGAGCCATCTCGCATCATCATGAAGCGCCCGAACATCCTCATTCTCATGGCCGACCAGGTCAATGGAACCCTGTTTCCGGATGGCCCGGCTCCATTCCTGAAGACGCCCAATCTTGAAGCGCTTGCTAAGCAGTCCGTCCGCTTCGCCAATGCCTATACGGCAAGTCCGCTTTGCGCTCCGGGCCGCGCATCCTTTATGTCCGGGCAACTGCCGAGCAGGACGGGCGTCTACGACAATGCCGCGGAATTTGCCTCCGACATTCCCACCTATGCGCATCACTTGCGCCGGGCCGGATATTACACCTGTCTCTCCGGCAAAATGCACTTTGTGGGGCCGGACCAGCTCCACGGGTTCGAGGAACGGCTGACCACCGACATCTATCCGGCCGACTTCGGCTGGACGCCCGATTATACCCGCCCCGGCGAGCGCATCGATTGGTGGTACCACAATCTGGGCTCTGTTACCGGCGCCGGCGTCGCCGAAATAACCAACCAGCTCGAATATGACGACGAGGTGGCCTATCACGCCACGCACAAGCTCTACGACCTGGCGCGCGGACATGACCCGCGGCCCTGGTGCCTGACGGTGAGCTTTACGCACCCGCACGATCCCTATGTGGCGCGCCGCCGCTTCTGGGATCTCTATGAGGATTGCCGGGCACTCGATCCCACGATTCCAACCATCCCCTTCGAGGAGCAGGATCCGCATTCGCAGCGGCTGATGCTCGCGAGTAACCATGCCGCCTATGAGATCACGCCGGAACACATCCGCCGTTCCCGCCGGGGCTACTTCGCCAATCTCTCCTATGTGGACGAGAAGATTGGCGAGATTCTCGATGTGCTGGAGCGAACGCGCCAGGCGGAGAACACCATCATCGTCTTCCTCTCTGACCATGGCGACATGCTGGGCGAGCGCGGCCTGTGGTTCAAGATGAGCTTCCTGGAGGGCTCTGCCCGCGTGCCTCTTATGATCGCCGCACCTGGCCTGCAGCCTGGCCGCGTAGACACGCCGGTTTCGACGCTTGATGTCGTCCCGACCCTTGCCGAGCTTGCGGGCGTGGATCTGGCCGAGGTGCTTCCCTGGACCGACGGCGAAAGCCTGGTGGATGTCGCCTCCGGAGCCCGCAGCCGCGCGCCGGTGCCGATGGAATATGCGGCAGAGGGCTCCTATGCACCCATGGTGGCGCTGCGCGACGGGCGCTTCAAGATCGTACTCTGCGAACTCGATCCGCCTCTGCTTTTCGATCTCGAAGCGGACCCGCACGAGCTTTCCAACCTCGCGGCCGATCCCGACCATGCGGAAAGGCTGGCCGTGATGACCGCGATGGCGAAGGAGCGCTGGAATCTTGAAAGCTTCGACGCGGCGGTTCGTGCGAGCCAGGCGCGCAGGCGCGTGGTCTATGAGGCGCTGCGCGACGGCGCATACTACCCTTGGGACTACCAGCCGCTGCAGCGCGCATCGGAACGCTACATGCGAAACCACCTGGACCTGAACGTGCTCGAAGAAGCGCAGCGCTTCCCGCGCGGCGAGTAGACCTTGCGCAGCCGCCCGTGAAGGCGGCCGGCGGCACTGCGCATGCAGCGGTCGGCTCGCGAGCCGATCGCTGCGTATGGCGTGATCCTCAGGTCTCCCCATCACGGATGGCCTTAAGCACTCCCGGAACGTTGTCAGGCTGCAGTTGTTCGACCAGCACGGGCCGCTGGCGCGCCCTTGCCGGGCACAAGCCCGGCGCGGTTCTGCACCACGCAATCACAGGGTTCTGTCGTGTATCGGGTCGTCCTTTCGCTGATCGTCATTCTTCTTGGACTGGTTCTTGCTGCGGGCGGCGTCTGGCTTGCCGTGCTCGGCGGCTCCTGGTTCCACATCCTATGGGGTATGCTGCTGACCGCGTCCGGTGCTCTGATCATGGCGCGGCGCCCGGCCGGGCTAGCGGTCTATGGCGTAACCATTCTGATCACGCTCGCGTGGGCGCTTTGGGAAGTGGGTTTCGACTGGTGGGCGCTCACTCCGCGCGGCGCAGTTCCCATGATCATCGGGCTCCTGCTTCTCTTGCCACCGCTCGTTAGGGCTCTGCACCCCCGTGGCGCGGCGAGGGCGCGCTACGACGCCAACAGCGCCGTGCTTGCCGTCTCGCTTGCCATTGCCGCCGCGGTGAGCATCTATTCCATGTTCCAGACGCCGCACGACATCGCGGGCAGCTTCCCGCAGGAGCGAATGACGGCGGATGTCGCTGAGGATGAGGGCGTGCCGCCCGGCGAATGGGCAGCCTATGGCCGCACGCACTACGGAAGGCGCTATTCGCCGCTTGACCAGATCACGCCGGAAAATGTCGCTGAACTTCAGGTCGCCTGGACCTATCAGACGGGTGAACTGCGCGACGAGGACGACCCGGGCGAGACCACTTATGAAGTCACGCCGCTCATGGTCAACGATACGGTGTATCTCTGCACGCCGTTCAGCACAGTGATCGCGCTCGATCCAGTCACCGGCGAGGAGAAATGGCGCTTCGATCCGCAGCTAAGGCAGCCGCCTACGCCGACGACGCAGCATATGACCTGCCGCGGCGTCTCCTTCCACGCCGCATCGCCGGAAGATCTGCCCGCGCGGCCACCCGGAGCGGAAGCGCCGCAGGCGGCCTTGAATACAGAAAACGAGGCGCCGGTGGGCAGGGCGGCCGGCGACACGGTGGCTGCTGACCAGATCGGCGAGGGTGACGCCAAGCCGGAACCGGAGGAAAGAAGCCTTATCGAGGAAAGTGTCGCACAGGTGACGACCGGCGCTGCACCCGTCCCGCAGAACATTGTTACCGGTGCCGTCCAAGCGGGCGCACGGGTGCCGGCCGTGGAGCGGGAGGAGCCGCCGCAGAGCGTGGAGCTGAGCGAGGCGTGCATGAACCGGCTATTCGTGCCAACCTCTGACGGGCGGCTCATTTCCATCAGTGCCGAAAGCGGCGCGATCTGCCCAGGCTTCGGCGGCCGTGATGGTACGGTCAATCTGTGGGCCAACATGCCAAATGTGACGCCCGGCTCGTTCTATTCAACCTCTCCGCCGGTCATCACCGAGGACGATCTGGTCATCATCGGGGGCGCGGTCAACGACAACGCCTCGACCACATCGCCTTCCGGCGTCATCCGCGCCTACGACGCCTACACCGGCGCGCTGGTGTGGAATTTCGACAGCAAGAATCCGGATGCTACGGAGCCCATTCCGGCGGGTGAGACTTACAGCCCGAACGCACCGAATTTCTGGAGCGTGGCAAGCTACGATCCGGAGTTGGGTCTGGTATACTTCCCGATGGGCAACGAGTCACCCGATCAGTTCGGCGGTAAGCGTGGCGAGAACACGGAGCGCTTCTCCGCCTCGATTCTGGCACTGGACGCCTCGACCGGTGAGATGGCCTGGGTGTTCCAGACAGTGCATCACGACATCTGGGACTACGACGTGCCCGCGCAGCCGAGCCTTGTCGATCTTACCATCAATGGAGAGGCCGTGCCCGCGCTCGTTGCGCCTACGAAGCAGGGCCAGGTTTTCGTGCTGAACCGGGAAACCGGCGAGCCGGTGCTGCCCGTGAAGGAGCAGCCGGTGCCCCAAGGCGCAATCGAGGGCGACTTCACCGCGCCTACACAGCCTGTGTCGGCTGTCTCGTTCGCCCCGGAGCCGCTTACGGAAGCGGATATGTGGGGAGCCACGCCGGTCGATCAGCTCTGGTGCCGCATCCGGTTTCACCAGCTCGACTACGAAGGCATATTCACGCCACCCTCAATGAATGGAACTATCGTCTATCCCGGCAATTTCGGCACCTTCAACTGGGGCGCCGTTTCCGTGGACCCCAACCGCGACATCATGTTCGGCATGCCCGTCTATCTGGCTTTCACGGTGAAGCTGATCCCCCGTCCGGACGGGATGACGCGCGTGGTCACGAAGGAGGGCGAACCCATCTTCAACGAGAATTTCGGTGCGCCCTACGCCGCCGAGATGGGCCCGTTCTACTCGCCGCTCAACCTGCCATGCCAGCAGCCGCCCTGGGGATATGTCGCGGGCGTAAATCTGACGACGGGCGAGACCGTCTACAGGCACGTAAACGGCACGGTGCGCGATCTCGCTCCGGTTCCGCTGCCGTTGGAGATGGGCGTGCCCGGCATTGGCGGACCGATCGTCACGGCCGGTGGAGTAGCATTCCTGTCCGGCACGCTCGATTACTATGTGCGCGGTTACGATCTCGCGTCGGGCGAGGAAATCTGGCGCGCACGGCTGCCAGCCGGCGGGCAGGCTACGCCTTCAACCTATATGGGCGCCGACGGGAGGCAGTACCTCATCGTGGTGGCAGGCGGCCATGGCTCCACCGGCACGAAGGCCGGCGATTCGGTCATCGCCTACGCCTTGCCGCGATAGAGCAGTTCAGGAAAGTGGAGACCGGATTGCCGAGCAGGTGGACAGAAAACACACGAAGGTGGTGACGAGGGTCCAGGAAGCGAACGGCGCGGACCGTGTCACCGATACGGGTGATGTCGGCACGGGGCAGGCTTCGCCTTACGGCACGGAGGCGCCGGCCGAGGCACTTGCCGGGGCAGGCCGGGAAGCCCGGCAGGCAGCGCGATGTGGAAAAACTGAAATGTGGCTAGCCGGCGCCTCGTTTTCATGCTCCCCATCGCACATGAGCAGGGGGCGGAGCTTCATCAAAACAGTTCAGGCCATGGCCTGCCTGATGCTGGCGGCGCTTGTTTGTGCCGCTTGCGCCCCAAGAAGCACCGGCAATTATGCCCTAGAAGACGTTCGCAATCTTGCCGCGTTGCGGCAAGAGGCGCTCTCGCTCGTAAACCAGGCGCGCCGTGAACAGGGAGTTGCCGCGCTCCGATTTTCCGGCCCGCTGAACGCGGCGGCGCAGGCACATGCCGAGGATATGGCGCGGCGCGGCTATTACGGCCATTATTCGCCCGAAAGGCAGGACGTTGCCTATCGCTATCGCGCTCATGGGGGAGGGCGCTGGTCCATCATCGCGGAAAACATAGCACGGTGCAATTCGTGCGCGCCGAACCGCGAACAGCTTCGCCGCTTTCAGCAGGGATGGATGCGTAGCCCAGGTCACCAACGCAACATCCTTGACCCGCGGGTGGCAGAGTTCGGTTTCGGCATGGCATCGGCCGGCGGCTCGGTTTTCGCGGTGCAGACTTTCGTGACGCAGCGCGATTAGCGCGGCTGCCGGACGTCAGCTACAAAATATGTTCCCCGCCGGTTTGTCGGCCTGCGGGGAACATGATGCGATAGCTGGTTAACGGCGATCAGCGATAGAGCGAAGGATCCATGCAGACGGTCTGCCCGCTGGCAGTGACCTGACATCCTTGGGTATTCGACAGGTTTTGCGGCAGCGCGTCCTGCTCGGTGTCCGGCTGGATGGTCGCGCCGGGATCGGCGATGCCCACGGAAGCGGTGGTCGTCGTATCGATCTCTCCATACATCGCCGTTTGTCCGAGCACCTCGCCATTGTCGAAGCCCGGACCAGCGGGCCGCCGCACCGGCGCGGGTGTCGGTATGGCCGCCGTGGAGAGCGGATCAACCGCGACAATTGGCTGCTGCGGCTGTGTCATCTGGAGTTCTAGAGGCAGGTCGTCATTCTCAGACTGGACTTGGACGGTGACGCTCGGATCGTAGAAATCCTGCGCCATTGCCGAACCCGCCATCAGGGCGAAACCGGCAGCGGCGACTAGCATTCGACGAAACATTATGACCTCCTTTGAAGTCGATTGTGCCCCACGACCCAACAACGCAATGTCCATCGGGTTCCGGCAGGAATTGCGGCTCTCTGCCCGACCACGCGATTGTGAAGCCGTCTTTTATGAAGCCTCTTTTCGGCAGGCACGGCCCGTGTGGAACTGGGGAAAGCTCATGCAGTTCGCCAAGGCGGCTTTGCGGAGCGGTCCCAATGAACATTGCGCGATATGCTCTCTACAGCGGCACGATGGCGGGCCTTGCGTCGCTTGCCGTGCTGATGCTTGCCGCAAAGGTGGAGGGCAAGGCGCTGCCTCAGCCGATCAACGCCACGAGCCACTGGATTCACGGCGAGAACGCCGGCCAGGTCACGCGGTGGAACGCCCGCCACACCGCAACGGGCCTGTCACCCATTTCGCGTCCGCCATGTTCTGGGCGGTTCCCTTCGCGGCCTGGTATGTCTGGCAGCGCCCGCGTACATTCCTGCACGGTTTCTGTGGTGCAGCGGTCCTTTCCGCCTTCGCCGCCTTCTTTGGCTACAGGGTGATCTCCCGACCGCTCACGCCGGGCTGGGAGCGCTGCCGAATGTGTCTGTGGCCGCGGCCTTCGCATCCATTGCGCTGGGACTGGCAACCGGCGCAAGGATCGCGCGGCCGAAATCGTGAGCCGGCTGTAACGCTTCTTCCCGGTTTTCCGGCCCGAATCGCGGAACTTTATCGTTCATATACGGGTTCATCCTGCCACCGGCAGGAACAGGCTATGGCCAAAACACAGCTACAAGGCCCGCCCATCCGTAAAGACGGATTGCAGATCGACGAAAGGCGGCATTTCCAGGAAATTTTCTGGACGGTCGAGCGTTTCGCCTGGATCATCTTTGCCCTCATTCTCCTGCTCGCCCTGCTTGGGCTGACCGGCTCCGGCGGATATTTCGCAAAGACAACCCAGACCCTGGACGCGGGAACGGCGGAATATGCGCGGTTCTCACGCTGGGAAGCCTCCGACGAGATGCGGTTCACCTTTAACGCTGGCGCCGGTACGCATCGCCTGACCATAGAGCCTGCCTTTTACGAATATTTGCAGGTGGAGGGCGTTCAGCCCGCGCCTGAACGCGCTTTTTTCAATGAGGATGGCCTCGTGATGGAATTTGCCGCGGAGCAGGGCGCACCGTTGAGCGCTGTTCTCTATTACCGCCCGCTCAGGCCCGGCTATCTGAGCTACCGGGTGGTGCTGGACGGAAGCGCTGCGGACCTAGCCACGGTCGTCCTGCCATAGGAGGAGCAGATGGATTCGGTCATCCGAGGAGTTGTCGTCTATCTCTTCCTGCTGGTGGTTGTGCGGCTGTCCGGACGGCGGACGCTGGCGCAGATCACGGCATTCGATTTCGTGTTGCTTCTCATCGTTGCAGAGACCACGCAGCAGGCGCTGCTTGGTGACGACTTTTCGCTTTCCAACGCCTTCGTGCTGATCCTCACGCTGTTCACCATCGACATCGCGTTCTCGTACATCAAGGGCTGGTCGCCGCGCGCCGCAGCCATGCTCGATGGCACGCCGACGGTCCTCATCAGCCTTGGCAAGCCTGACGAGGTAGCGATGCGGCGCGCGCGGGTCGATCTCGACGACATCATGGAAGCCGCGCGCCAGCAGCATGGGTTGGAGCGGCTGGAGCAGATCAAGTTCGCCATTCTCGAGGTCGGCGGCAATGTGAGCATCGTGCCAAAATAGGGGTAGTCGAGGGGCGACAGCCGGATCAGCGGAGGATTTCAAAGCGCCCGGGCGCTTCTTGCGGACTGGCGTGCTTAACCGTGACGGACGCGTCGGAAGCGGCCGGCGGCCTTCCCGAAACCGCTATACCATGGCTTCAAGCACCTGCCTTGGGCTTGCGATCAGCATGCCACGCTTACGGAGCTATCGGCCTCGTTGCGCACCCAGCCGGTCAAGCCCAGCCGTTGCGCTTCCGCCCGCGTTCAGGCGCGGAAGCTCATGCCCTGAACGCGGCCGGTGATGCGTAGGCGCCCGCGCCTCGTAGTCGTTCTTCACGACAGCCTCTCATCCGTTTTATTCCCGAATTTGCCGCAAGGAGGCTTAAAGTCCAGCTATGATGGAGCGCCGGAGGGCGCTGCCGCCGCGGGCTTATGCGGCACGCCTCGAGCTGAATGGCCTGACAGTGAGGCGGATCAGGCCGCCTGCGTCCAGCCCTCGCGGATGTGGCGGTAGCCGTTGCGATAAACGGCTTCGGGGCTCTCGGCGAAATCCCGCCAGACCTTCGTCGCCGCGGCGAGGTCCTTCAGTGCACGGCCGAAGGATTCGATGGTGAGCCACCCGTCATAGCCGCTCTGCCGGATGGCCGCGAACGTCTCCCGCCAGGGAATGTTGCCGCGGCCGGGAACGCCCCGGTCATTCTCCGAAATGTGCACGTGGACGATGTTTCGGGCGTTTCTCGTGAATGCGCCGATCGGATCGACCTCCTCGATATTGGCATGAAACGTATCGTACATCGCCCTGATGTTCGGATGGCCGATCTCGTCAATATGCGCCGACAGATCGTCCATGGTGTTGAGGAAGTAGCATTCGAAGCGGTTGAGCGCTTCCAGCCCTATGGTGACGCCTCGGCTCGCGGCGTGGTCGCCGATGGCGCGCTGGGAGCTGATCGAGCGCTTGCGCTCTGAGGCGGTCGGCCCGGTGCCCGTGAAGTGGCCGAGCGCGGAGTGGAGCGGCCCGCTGAGCACGCTCGCGCCGACGGCCGCGGCACAGTCGATTGCCCAGCGCATATATTCGATCCCCGCCTTGCGCGTGCCGGCATCGGCCGAGATCAGATTCTTTGCCGGATCGCCAATGGCAGTGACGGCCGTGCGCTCCAGCCCTATGCGATCAAGCAGGGCCCCAAGCCGGTGGTATTTTTCCGGCGTCCCCTCGAAAATTGGAATTTCGACGCCGTTAAAACCGGTAGCCTTGATGTCGTGCAGCAGTGCTTCGTGCTTGTTGGAGACGTTGGTCGTCCACAAAAACATGCACATGCCGATTTTCATGATGCGACTCCTCCCCCGGCTCGTCAGATGCTGTCGTTCGAGCTCGGCTATTGGTAATACCAAATAGGCCGAAGGGTCAAGCAAAGCTCATAAAAGTTGCACCGGAAGACAGGGGCTTCACTACACAAAATTTATTGAGAAATCAATTATATGGACAGAAGGGGCGTTATCTGTCCTACAGCGTCTTGCGGGCAGGCGGAAAGTAGGTTAGACGTTTTTTACGCATAAGTGGTCGAACCAGTTTGCGTGTATACGGTTCGGCTGAGGAGGAGATGAGCCGTCCTCCCATCCCGGATGGGCGGCGCAGTGCGGAGGTAGATTTTCATGCATCTTTCAACCCACAACTGGATGCGGGCGGAGCCCCTGGAGACCACCCTCAGGCGCATCAAGAAGTTTGGCTATGAAAGCATCGAGATTTCCGGCGAGCCCGAACAGTACGACGTGAAGGAAACGCGCGCTCTTCTCAAGGAGCATGGCATCCGTTGCTGGGGTGCTGTCACGCTGACCCTGGGCGAGCGCAACCTCGCCGCCAAGGACGAGGGCCAGCGCGCCCGCTCCGTGGACTATGTGAAGAGTGTCATCACCATGGTTTCCGAGCTCGACGGCGAGATCGTCACCCTGGTTCCGGCGACTGTGGGCAAGGTGGTGCCGGATGGCTCCGAGGAGGAGGAGTGGAAGTGGGTGGTTGATGCCACCAAGGAATGCTTCGCCCATGCGCAGGCCAAGGGCGTACGCATAGCCATCGAGCCGCTCAACCGTTTCGAGACCTATCTTTTCAACCGTGCGGCCCAGGCGCTGGCGTTGGCTGACGCCGTTCATCCCGACTGCGGGGTCTGCCTCGATGCCTTCCACCTCAACATCGAGGAGGAGGATATGTATGAGGCGATCCGGCTTGCAGGCAAACGGCTCTATGATTTTCACGTCGCCGACAACAACCGCTTTGCCTGCGGCCTTGGCATGCTGGACTGGCCGAAGATCATCGGCACGCTGAAGGAGATCGGCTATGACGGCGCGCTGACGAACGAGTTTGTGGCTCCCGTCGATCGCACGCCGGCAGCGAAGTACCCGAACATGGTCGAGCGCAACCCTGTCGACATTCCGCCGGAGCAGCTGAAATTCATCCAGGACCACGGCTCCAGCCTGTTGACGGAGGAATTCTACGCCGACCAGATGCGAATCACGGCGGAGACCCTCCTGCCGCTGATCAAATAGACGCGGAATTTCAAAGGCGGCAGGAGACCGGCCGAGATGCGCATACGGAAGGTCGAGGCGTGGTGGGTGCGCGTGCCCATCGAGGAACGGCGGCAGCACCGCAGCGATTTCGGCCGGACCGTCACCTTTGATGCCGCTATCGTCAGGATCGAGACCGATGACGGGATCGTCGGCTGGGGCGAGGGCAAGAATGCGGCCGGCAGCTCCGGCAGCTATGGCGCGCTTGTCCATCTGCTCAATCACGAAATCGGCCCGAGACTTATCGGCCGCGATCCCGCTGACATCAGCCCGATCTGGGAAATGCTCTATAACGGCGTGCGCCACGAGATGGCCGCCACGGCTGGCCATGCGATGCCGGAGCTTGCCCGGCGCGGGCTGACGGTTGCGGCCATCAGCGCGGTGGACATCGCGCTGTGGGACATTCTCGGCAAATCGCTCGGCCAGCCGGTGTGGCGGCTGCTTGGCGGCCGCAAGGCCGAGCGCCTGCCCGCCTATGCGTCAGGCGGCTGGGCGGACGCCGACACGATCGCGGATCAGCTTCGCGGATATATCGAGGCGGGCGGCTTCAAGGCGGTGAAGATGCGCGTGGGTGCCATGGACGGCACGCCGCATGTCTCGGCGGAGCGCGTGCGCGCCGCACGGGCCGCTCTCGGGCCGGACACCGACCTGATGGTGGATGCGCACGGAACCTATACGGTCGCGGAGGCGAAGCGGTTCTGCCGCCTGGTTGCCGACTGCGATCTTGCCTGGTTCGAGGAACCGGTGATCGCGGATGACAAGCCGGGAATGGCGGAAGTCCGGGCGGCGAGCCACATACCCATTGCCGCGGGCGAATCCGAGGCGACCCGTTTTGCCTTCCGCGACCTTGCGGTGCTGAAGGCGGCGGACATCCTGCAGCCGGACCCCGCCTTCTGCGGCGGCATCACCGAGGCGATGCGGATTGCCGCGCTTGCCAGCGCGTTCAACCTGCGTTTCGCGCCGCATTTATGGGCTGGCGCACCTTGCTTCTTTTCCGGCCTGCATGTATGCGCGGCCTCGCCTGCAAGCTTCATCATCGAGTTCTCGCTTGGGGCGAATCCCATGATCCATGACCTCATCGAGGAAGAGGTGCGTGTGACGGACGGCATGATTGCAATTCCGGAAAAGCCAGGTCTGGGCTTCACCGTGCGTGAAGACTTCCTGCGCGCGCATGCGATAGGGGGACCATGAGGGAGAACAACCTCCTGCCGGATCTCGCCGCCTATCTCTACGCCCATTCCAACAAGGCGAACGGACGCACGCCGTCCGAACGCGAGCTTGCGGAGCATTTCGCCGTAAGTCGCGGGCAGATTCGCGAGGCGCTCGCCATTCTGGAGGCCATGCGCATCGTTGAACGGCGTGCCAAGTCCGGCATCTACCTGACGACGACAAATGCCAGTGTGGAGGCGATGGCGCTGTTCGCCAGAGCTGGCGTCCCGCTCGATCCGATCCAGATTTACGAGACCGTGGAGCTGCGCAAGATCCACGAGATAAAGGCGGCGGAGCTCGCCTGCGAGCGGGCGACCGAGGAGAATTTCGAGCGGCTGAGGGAAATTCTGCGCGCTTCGGAGGAGAGTATCGCCGCCGGGCGCGGACTCGTACGGGAGGACCGCGACTTTCATCTTGAGATCGTTCGCGCCACCAAGAACAGCGTCTTTCACAAGGTGTGCAGCGTCTACTACATGATGGGCGAGCAGCGGCTGCCCGTCTATTTCGCCGATCCGGAGCGTTCGCGCATTTCGCACGCGGAGCATATCCAGATTTTCGAGGCGCTTCTCCGCCGCGACGGAAATCTGGCCCAGGCGCTGATGAGTGCGCATCTGAAGGGCGCGGAAAGCTACTGGAAGGGTCTGATCGGCAGCCCGGACGAGAAGGAAAGCCGGGAAGAGGAACGGGTGTGAGCCGTGCCGGTCATACTCTCCACCCATCCGCTCCATCCGCAAGTGGAAACCAGGCTTGCCGAGGCGGGGATACTGAGGATAGCGGCGGAGAGGCAACCGGCGGCGCTCGTCGAAGAGGCCCGGGACGCCGATATCGTTATCGTGCGGGCGCCCCTGCCGCCTGAACTGTTCACCGCCGCACCCCGCCTTCGTGCCGCCATCCGCCACGGCGCGGGTCTCGACATGATCCCGATAAAGGAAGCAACCGCGGCCGGCGTTCTGGTGGCCAATGTGCCGGGCGCCAATGCCCGTACAGTGGCTGAGCACGTCTTTCTGGTGACTCTGGCGATGCTGCGCCGCCTGCGCCTTATGGACCGCGACCTGCGGACATCCGGCTGGTCCGCCGCTCGGGCACATGCCGATCATGGAGCCGAGCTTTCCGGCCGCATCATGGGCATCGTCGGCATGGGCAATGTTGGCCGCGCGGTTTGCCGTATCGCGCAGGGGTTCGGCCTGGAGGTGATCGCCAACACCCGCACGCGATCCGCGCTGCCGGAGGGGGTGCGGATGGTCGGGCTCGACGAGCTGTTTGCGCAGGCCGATGTCGTCGTTTTGTGCTGCCCGCTTACCGACGAGACGCGCGGCCTTGCCGATCGCGCTAGGATCGGGCGGATGAAGCCCACGGCGCTCTTGGTCAATGTCTCGCGCGGTCCTGTCGTGGACGACGATGCCCTTCTCGCCGCACTGTCTGAAGGTCGGATCGGCGGCGCCGCCCTCGATGTCTTTACCGTCCAGCCGCTCCCCCAGGATCACCCCTATTTCGGTTTCGACAATGTGATCCTCACACCGCATGCGGCGGGTATCACGCGGGAAAGCATGCTGCGCATGGGTATGGGGGCTGCCGAGGAGGCCGTTCGGGTGCTTAAGGGCGAACTGCCAGTGAATCTGTGCAATCCGGAGGCTGTGGCGCTTTACCGGACTCGCTTTCCGCAGCAGCCCTTGCAAGCCGGGTAGCGCCGCCTCACGCAATTTCCGCATCTCGCAACTTGCCGCGGCGGGCCCCATATCGGTGAAAACAGGTCAGCCGTGGAGAGCCCCATGATTCCTTTTTCCGTCCTCGACCTTGCTCCCATCGCGGACGGCGCAACCACAGCCGATGCGCTTTCAAATATCCTTGATCTCGCCCGGCATGCGGAAGCCTGGGGCTACGAACGGTTTTGGCTGGCCGAGCATCACAACATGCCCGGCATTGCCAGCGCGGCCACGGCGGTGCTGGCCGCCCATGTGGCGGCGGGCACGAAGCGGATTCGGGTTGGCGCCGGCGGCATCATGCTGCCCAATCATGCGCCGCTGGTGGTGGCTGAACAGTTCGGGACGCTCGCCACGCTTCACCCGAACCGCATCGACCTCGGCCTTGGCCGCGCGCCTGGCACTGACATGGTCACCGCTCGCGCCTTGCGTCGGGGCCTGGAACAGGGCGAGGGATTCCCGCGGGATGTGTTGGAGATACTCTCCTATTTCGATGACCCGCAGCCGGGTCAGGCTGTGCGCGCCATTCCCGGCGCGGGGACCCACGTGCCCGTCTGGATTCTCGGCTCCAGCCTCTATGGGGCGCAGCTCGCCGCGCAGCTTGGGCTGCCCTACGCCTTCGCCTCCCATTTCGCTCCTGCGGCTCTTGACGACGCACTTGCTCTCTACCGGGAGACGTTCCGCCCGTCACGCTATTGCGAGCGCCCCCGCTTCATGCTGGCGCTAAATGTCTTCGCCGCCGAAACGGATGAGGAGGGGCTTTTTCTCAAAACCTCCATGCAGCAGGCCTTCATCAACCTGCGCTCAGGCCGGCCCGGACCCCTGCCAAGGCCGGTCAAGAACCTTTCCGATGAGGTAGAACCTGCGATGATGGCCGCTGTAGATCACGCGCTGTCCTTCTCGGCGGCAGGCTCGCCGGAAACCGTGAAGCGGGTGATCTCGGATTTTCTGACACGGTATCGGCCGGACGAAGTTATCATCACCGGCCAGATCCACGATCATCGGGCCCGGCTCCGATCCTTCGAGATCGCAGCTGATGTTCTGCGCTCGATCGGCGAGGATGTGAAAGCAGCAGACGATCGGTAAGAGCAGTGCCCATCCTAGGAAGTATGCAGCGTCCCGCCGCAAGGAAGGGCTCCGCAGCGCCGATAACGGCGGGGCAACGGTCCGCCGGGAGTGGCTCCCCCCACCCACATTCTCCCGGCGGACCCCCGCCGCCCCCTCCCGAATCCTTTCCGTGTCTCACGGAAGCACGGAAAGAACTCTGTTGCTGATATTGCGCGATTCCGGACGGAAACCAGTGATCGCCTCTCCCGGAAACGCGCTAGCCTGCGTGCCTCAGGCTGAGCCCGCTTGAGCCATCGAACAGGATCACTTTCTGCGGGTTCCACGCGCAGCGCACCGTCTCGTCCACCTCCACCTTGAGCGTGGCTGGAACCGTGGCGCGGAAGATCGTCTGTGCCGCGTTGAGCGTAAGGATCTTCTCCACGCCGTGGTTTTCCACGTCATGCACCGTGGCTTCGACCGCCGCGCCCGGCTCGACGGAAACGTCCTCCGGCCGGACACCGAAAATGATCGGCCGGCCCTCATCCGGAACAGCCTGGCCGTTGAGCGGCAGCTCGAACGTGCCGGGTTTAATGACCGCCCGGCCGCCTTGCAGCCGGCCCTCGAACAGATTTATGGGCGGCGAGCCGACGGAGCGTGCCACAAATGTGTTGCGCGGATTGTTGTAGATTTCGTTCGGCGTGCCGGTCTGCACCAGCCGGCCGCGATCGAGCACGCCGATCTTGTCGGCCATGGACATGGCCTCTATCTGGTCGTGCGTGACGAAAAGGAAGGTGGCGCCGAGCGTCATCTGCAGGTTTTTCAGCTCCGTGCGCAGCGCCTCGCGCAGCTTGGCGTCCAGCGCCGACAGGGGCTCGTCCATCAGGAAGACGCGCGGCTTGCGCACGATCGCCCGGCCGATGGAGACACGCTGCATCTCGCCGCCCGACAGCCTCTCTGTCTTGCGGTCTAGCAGATGCTCGATGCGCAGGATTTTCGCTGCACGGGCCACCCGGTCCCGCATCTCGTCCGGTTCGACACGCCTGATCTTGGCCTTTAGCGGGAATTCGAGATTCTCGCGCACCGTGTAGCGCGGGTAGAGCGAGTATTGCTGCAGCACGAGGGCCACGTCGCGTTCTGCCGGCCCCCACGTGCCGACGTCGACACCGTCGATGAAAATCTGGCCCTCGGTCGGCTTTTCGAGGCCGGCGATCAACCGAAGTGTTGTCGTTTTGCCGGCACCGGTCTGCCCGAGGAGGACGAAGAACTCGCCATCGCCGATCTGCAGGTCGAGCTTGCGAAGCGCGGTCGTGGCGCCGAATTTCTTGGTGATGCCCCTGAGTTCGATATGCGCCATTACAACCTCACGCCAAGGGAGTTTCCGCTCCTCGTATCGAAGAAATGCGCCTGCGCCGGATCGATGCGCGCCCAGACCTGTTCACCTGGGCGCGGCACGAAACCGCTTTTCGTGCGCGCGCGCAGGAAACGGTCGCCGATCTGAAGATCGACGATGTCGTGCGAGCCGAGAGGCTCGATAATGTGAGCCTCGACCGGCAGATAGCCTTCCCGTTTCTCCCGCTCCACCAGCACGCCCTCGGGCCGCACGCCGAGGCTGATGGCGTCCGGAGAGGCCTTGCCCGCCTCAAGCAACGCGATGAGCTTGCGGGGGAACGGGAAGCCATGTTCTGCGCCGGGCATGAAGACGCGGGCCTCGTCCTTCTCCTCCGTGATGCGGGCCTCGGCCACGTTCATGACCGGGCTGCCCACGAATTGCGCGACGAAGAGATTGGCTGGATGGGTGTAAACCTCGTCGGGCGTGCCGACCTGCTGCAGCACGCCCTCGTTCATGATGACGATGCGGTCAGCCAGCGCCATGGCTTCCACCTGATCGTGCGTGACATAGATGGTGGTAGAGCCCTGCTTTATATGCAGCCGCTTGATCTCAGTGCGCATTTCCTCGCGCAGCGTCGCGTCCAGCGCGCCGATCGGCTCATCCATGAGAAGCGCCTTGGGGCTGCGAACCAACGCGCGCCCGATCGCCACGCGCTGCATGTCGCCGCCCGAAAGCGCGGAAGGCCGGCGCTGCAGAAGCGGCGTGATCTGCAGGATCTCCGCCATCTGCCGCACGGCGCGGTCCACTTCTGCCTTGCTCTGGCGCGTGGCGCGCAGCGGGAAGGCGATGTTCTCGTAGACCGTCATGTGCGGGTAGAGCGAGAAGGACTGGAAGACGAAGGCGATGTCGCGGTCCGCGGCCTTCAGATGCTGCACCGCCTTGCCGTCTATGAGGATGTCTCCCTCGTCGATCGTCTCCAGACCGGCGATGGCGCGCAGCGTCGTCGTCTTGCCGCAGCCGGACGGCCCGAGCATGACGATGAATTCGTTGTCCTCGATGACGAGGTTCATGTCCTTGATGACCTGAACGTCGCCGAAGAACTTCTGCACTCCGCGAAGCTCGATATGGGTCATAGGGCGGCTCTCCCCTCGCGCGCGTCTTCCTCCTCTTCGTCCGATGCTTCTGCCTCGAGCGGAATGTGCGAGGTGATCATGAAGGCGACGAGGCCGACGAGTGTGATGGTCACGCCATAGCGGTGCAGGAACAAGTTCCACGGCTGGCAAAGCGCCACGATGCCGAGGATCATCAACGTCTGCGCCGCCGGAACCAGATATTTTTGGTTCAGCTTGCGGAAGGTCATTTGCGGATCGCTCCGAAGGACATGCCGCGCAGGAGATGGTTGCGTAGCAGGAAGGTGAAGATAGCGACCGGCAGCAGGAACAGGAACGTGCCGGCGGCAATCGCCGTCCAGTCCGTCAGGCCCGATCCCACCTGGGCCGGAATAAAGGGCGGCGCCGTCTGTGCGTCGCGGTTGGTCAGCATCAGCGCAAAGGCATATTCGTTCCACGCCGTGATGAAACAGAAGACGGCGGTGGCGGCGATGCCGGTGGTCGCTTCTGGCAGCACGATCTTGAAGAAGGCCTGCATGCGCGTATAGCCGTCGACCAGCGCCGCCTCCTCATATTCCTTCGGGATCTCGTCGATGAAGCCCTTCATGAGCCACACCGAGAAGGACAGGTTGAAGGCGGTGTAGAGGATGATGAGGCCGATATGCGTATCGGTCATGCCCACCGCGCGGTACATGAGGAACATCGGGATCGCCACCACCACCGGCGGCAGCATGCGGGTCGACAGGATGAAGAACAACCAGTCCTGCTCCCCCGGCACCCGGAAGCGCGAGAAACCGTAGGCCGTGAGCGTGCCCATGGAGACGGCGAGCAGCGTGCTCGTCACGGCAACGATCAGGCTGTTCTTGAAGCGGTCGGGATAGCCGGAAAGCTGCACGGAATCGCCCACCCGCAGCACCCGCTCGCCGCCGTCGTAGATGCGCCTCTCCCACCAGGGCGCGGCCTCGTAGACCTCCTCCTCGACCGGCCGAGTAAGCTGCACCCGCTTGGTGAACAGCTTGATGAAGGGTGTGATCTCCGGCTGGAAGAGAACCGTCGGCGGCACGGTGGTGGCAAGCGCGCGCGGCTTGAACGCAGTGGAGCCGATCCAGTAGATCGGTGCCAGGAAGATGAGCGTGACGACGATGACCGCCGCGATGGCGAGGCGGTTGGCCAGTCTCTGGCGCGAGGTCTGGACAGCAGCCATCTCAGCGCTCCTTCACGCGATTGAGATATTTGATGTAGACGTTGGTTATGGCGATCACCACGATCAGCATGATGTAGGCGAGCGCGCAGGAAAGCCCGGTCTGCCACTCCTGGAAGGCCATTTTGTACAGTCTGATGGCGATCACTTCCGTGGTAGGCTGGCCGCTCATGATGAAAGGCAGATCGAAGCTCTTGAACGCCTCCATGGTGCGGAAGATGAGGGCAATCAGGAGCAGCGGCGAGACCAGCGGCAGGGTTATGCGTGTGAAGGTGTACCAGCTCGACGCGCGGTCGATCGCCGCCGCCTCGTAAAGATGCTTGGGCACGGCCGAAAGCCCCGCCAGCGACAGCAGCATGACGAAGGGTGACCACATCCAGATATCGGTGATGGCCACCGCGTAAAGCGCCATGTCGGGATTGGACAGCCAGTCGAAACGGCCGAGGCCGAGGGCATAGTTGATGATGCCCCAGGACGGATCGTAGAGCAGCTTCCAGAAGAGGCCCACCACGGCCATAGACATCATCATCGGCAGCAGCAAGAGCGTGGTGACGAAGCCCTTGAAGGGAAAGGCGCGGTTGAGAAGTAGCGCCACGCCGAAGCCGACAATCATCTGCCCGCCGACCGAAACGATCACATATTTCGCCGTGACGGTGAAGTTGCGCCAGATATTCGGATCGGACAAAAGCCGCCGGTAGTTTTCGAGGCCGATGAAGCTGGCCGGCGCGTTCACCGAAGCGCGGAAATCCGTGAAAGAGTAGCCAAGCGAGTAGAGCAGCGGAAAGATGTTGAAGACGATCAGGAACAGGATCGTCGGAATGATGAACATGTTGCGGATTTTGATGTCGCTCCAGCCGCGGGCGGCGGCGCGCGCCTGCGGATCCAGCCTATCGAGGGCGGCGGTCGTCACGACCCGGCTCCTTTCGACTTCGGTCATGTCAGTCGGTCATTCAGATTGCCATGGGAGGGAGCGGCGCTCCCTCCCATCCTCCGTCCCTAGTTCAAGCGGCCATACCTCTTGAACGTCTCCTCCCAGTCTGCGGCAAGGCCGTCGAGCGCTTCCTTGGCCGTTCCCTGGCCGCCCACCACATAAGGATAGACGCGGTTGTTCATCTGGCTGAGCAGTTCCGCATATTCCGGCACGGCCCAGAAGTCCTTCACGATCTGCATGGACTGGTAGAACGCCTCGTTGAAAGGCGTGGCCTTGCGGAATTCTTCGGATTCCAGAACCGCGGCATGGCAGGTGTAGCCGCCGAGTGCGCCCCACTTTTGCTGGACGTCCTCGCGGATGAACCACTCGAGGAATTTGAAGGCTTCCTCCTTGTTCTGCGAGTAGCTGACGATCGACATGCCCTGACCGCCCAGCGCTGCGAACTGCGCTCCACCCGGTCCGGCCGGATTGACGAAATAGCCGGTGTTCTCGGCGTGCGGGTTGGTCGCAGGGTTGGCGAGCGCCGGGAAGAAGGCGAAGTAGTTCATGCTCATCGCCGCCAGACCCTCGGTGATCGCCTGGTTGTTCTCCAGGAAGAAGGTCTTGCCCCAGTTGGGCGGCGTGAATTGATAGAGCTCGCGATACATCTCGAGCGCTTCGATGTTCTCGGGCGAGTTGGTGATGCCCTGAACCTGATAGGTTCCGTAGTCGCCAAGTTCTCCGCCATAGGAGAAGATGGTCTGCTCCACGCCCATGATCAGGCCGTCATAGGAGTTGTCCGTGTAGATGGCGATGCCGTAACGCCCTTCGTCCGGACGGTGGAAGAACTCCGCGATGTCGCGAAGCTGCTTGTAATCCTTCGGCACGTCCAGTTCGTAACCGTACTTCTCCTTGAAGGCCGCCTTTTCGGCCGGATCCTCGAACCAGTCCTTGCGGTAGGCCCAGCCGTTCGCGTCGCCCTCGGTCGGGATCGCCCAATACTTGCCGTTATATTCGGAGTAGTACTTGATCGTCGCCGGCACGAAGACCTCGTGCAGGTTGTGCTTCTCGAAAAACTCCGTCAGATCGACGAAGTGGCCGCCCTCCGAGCCAGCCCCGAGCCACTGGGAATCACCGACCACGAGATCGTAGGCGTCGCCATGGGCGTTGAACTCGGCGAACGCCTTTGTCTGGAAGTCCGCCCAGGGGGTCGTTTCGACCCGGACCGTGACGCCCGTTTCGGCGGTGTATTCGTTGACCAGTTCCTGCAGGTAGTTGGCAGGATCCCATTCCGCCCAGAAGATGGTCAGTTCCTGGGCGAAAACGGAGGTTCCGCTGGACAAAACAAGCCCAATGCCGGCGAGCACGCCGGTCAGTTTCATGCGCATGTCGAATTCCTCCCAATCAATCTACGCATTTGTAGAATGCCGGCATTCCATCCGGCATCCGATCTCCTCCAAATTGCCGCCTCCCGGCGCGAAGCCCTCCCCTGGCTCCGCTGTCCAGCCGCAGCTTTCCAGCATGCGGCATTCTTCAATCTGGTATTACCAAAGATGAAGTTCCGTCAAGGTCCCTATAGCGCGCTCCTCCCGTTAACCTCCCTGTAAGAACCGCAATCGGCGCTGTTTTCCGCGATTCCCGGCAGCATATTTCCACAGTGGGGCTTGGCCTTTAGCCGAGAAGCAGATTTTCAGACGGTTCGATAAATCCCAAACTGGTCTAGCCAGTTCCTCCTGTTTTGCGGTTTTCCCCCTCCGCGATAGCCGCGCGTACCAAAGCGCCCGCTGCCCAATCGGCGACCTCCCGGGCCTCTCTCCCCTCAAGCCCCCAGATGTCCTTGAGTACGATCAACATCTCCACGCCAAAAATCAAGGACAAAGCCTGCGCGAGCCGTTCGACCCGCTTTTCCGGAAGCTCCCGCTTCAGCGGCGCCAGCGCCTGACGCAGCAGTTCGACCCGATGGCCGCGCTTGAATTGCGGCTCGTTGCCGAGAGCATCGGCCTGCCCCTGCGCCCATTGTTGCAGCGACAGCTTCAGCGCCGCTTTGAACGTGGCCTCGAACTGCTCGAGGCGTGGAAGCGAGGACTCGAAAAGTTCGGCAATGCGCTGCTCCGCGCATTGCGAATCCGAGCGCCACGTCAGGATCGGCCCCAGCGCCTCGTCCACTACCGCCTGAACCAGAGCAGCCTGGCTCGGGAAATAGCGATAGGCGGTGGCACGGGAAACGCCCGCGGCCTCCGCGACCTCGCTGACGGAAGGCGTCACGCCGGCCTGCATGAGCCGGCTTGCCGTCGCAAGCATAAGACGCCGCGTCCTGGCGCGGGGGCCTCGCTCTGCCTCTTCGGCCAGCTCGAATTGTTGACGTAAGACTTCCATATCAATATGATACGCACGTCTCAAAAATTTGCAATGGCTTTCGCGCGAGCCGGGTGAACGGAACCTTTCGGGGGTGGCGCGACGGCAGGAAACTGCGGTGCATGCCGCTTTTGCGACGGACAGGAGGGAAGTCACCATGCCAGCCATTCCGCGCCGGGAGATCCTGGAGAAGTTCCGCGCCATGATCGCGCAGGGCCAGCCGATCATCGGGGGAGGCGCCGGCACGGGTCTTTCGGCCAAGGCGGAGGAGGCGGGCGGTATCGACCTTATCATCATCTACAATTCCGGCCGGTACCGCATGGCCGGCCGCGGTTCCGCCGCGGGGCTGCTTGCCTATGGCAACGCCAACGAGATCGTGAAGGAAATGGCGGTCGAGGTTCTGCCGGTGGTCAAGAACACGCCTGTGCTTGCCGGGGTCAACGGCACGGACCCGTTCGTGCTGATGCCGCAATTCCTGGCCGAGCTGAAGACGATGGGTTTTTCCGGCGTGCAGAATTTCCCAACCATCGGGTTGTTCGACGGACGCATGCGCCAGAGCTTCGAGGAAACCGGCATGGGCTTCGGCCTTGAGGTGGACATGATCGCGCTGGCGCATGAGCTCGATCTTCTGACCACGCCCTACGTCTTCAACACGGATGAAGCCGTTGCCATGACGAAGGCCGGTGCCGACATCGTGGTCGCCCACATGGGGGTGACGACGGGCGGCGCCATCGGCGCGACCTCGGCAAAGTCGCTGGATGAATGTGTGGCCGAGATCGACGCGATTGCCGCCGCCGCACGGTCCGTGCGCGAGGATGTCATTGTGCTGTGCCATGGCGGGCCGATCGCCATGCCCGAGGACGCGCGCTACGTGCTCGAGCGCTGCGAGGGATGCCACGGCTTTTACGGGGCGAGCTCGATGGAGCGGCTGCCGGTGGAAATGGCGATCCGCGACCAGATCAGGAGCTTCAAGGCACTGCCCCTCAAGACAAAAGCGGGAGGATGAAATGACCGGGGAGAAGTTCTTCGTCTATCCGGACAAGGTGGACACTTTTGCCTTCGATTGGGGCAGACTGGCGCTGACCGTCGGGCCGGAGGTGAACGGTGCTGAGCGGTTCTCGGGCGGCGTGGTGGACCTGCAGAAGGGCCAGGGGCATGCCCGTCACAATCATCCCGGCGCGGAGGAAATCATCTTTGTCGTCTCCGGCACCGGCGAGCAGATGGTGGAAGACGAAAACGGCAATCCGGTCGTCCAGCAAGTGGGGCCCGGCTGCACGATCTATGTGCCCGAAAGCCGCTTTCACTCCACGCTAAACACGGGCGATGGACCGATGCGCCTCTTCGTGGTGTATGCGCCGGCAGGACCGGAGCAGGCCCTGCGCGAACTACCCGATTTTCGGCTGATACCGGCGGAGAAGTAGCGGCGGCGGGCTTCGTCTCGAAGGACGTGCCGCACGTCGCCGGTTAGCCCGGCGGCAATGGCGCATTGCGTGCTTTCACGACTTCCAGAACGAAGGGATAGGCGGCTGCAATGGACTGCAGCCCCTCCATGCGACTCACTGACCTGCCCATTCTCCCGATTTGCCCTTTTCTCGCCCAATCTGTTCCAAGTTGACGCCCCATTGATCCAACAGAAGACCCCAAAAAAGACGATCAACACAGGGGTTGGGTATGATCCAATCACTTGCGGGTGCAAGGCTCGCCGCCATATTCACTTGGGCCGTGTTTCTCAGCCTGGCTGTTCCTGCCGAGGCCGCCCCGGTGCCGAAATCGCGCTCGGAGATGGCCCCGGTCTATCTGAGCTACAAGAAGGAAATGGAGTGCCTCGCCCGGGCCATCTATTTCGAGGCAAGAGGCGAGTCCGTCGAGGGGCAACGTGCCGTAGCCCGCGTCATTCTGAACCGGGTGGAAAGCAAGTACTATCCGAACAGCATTTGTGGCGTGGTCTATCAGAACGACCATCTGCGCAACGCCTGCCAGTTCTCCTTTGCCTGTGACGGCAAGCCGGATCGGATCACGGATGAGAAGGCCTACAGGAAAGCAGAAAAGATCGCCAGGCAGGTCTACGGATGCGGCCAGAGCTGGTGTAAGCTGTCCGATCCGGTCGGGCGCTCTACGCATTACCATGCGGATTATGTGAAACCCGGCTGGGCAAACCGGCTGGAGAGGACGGGCCGCGTCGGCAGTCACATCTTCTATTACACGGCCACGATGTAGCCGGGGGCGAATGCCGCCCGGCTCAGTCGCGCGGCATACCGCCTCTGTTCCATCCCCTGCCGCGATCGCCGAACATCTGGTAGCCATCCGGCGTCACCGCCAGCGTGTCTTCAAGCTTGATGAAACCACGCGTGGGATGCAGCATGGTCGTCTCGACGGAGATCACCATGCCCGCCTCCAAAGGCCGGGCCGCATCGACTCCCTCATAGGTGACGGGGTGGTTGGTGGTCAGGAACGGCACCTCATGGGTGATCAGCCCCATGCCGTGGGCGAAGAAATCGGTGTAGGCGGCCACGGGCAAGGTCTTCAGCGTCTCTTCGGCGGCCGCGATCACGTCGCCGCCCTGCGTGCCGGCGGCGACCTTGGAGAAGGCGGCCTGCTGGACGGTTTCCACGTAGCCCAGCAGATCCTCCAGCTCCGCATCGGGCTCGCCAAGAATGCCCATGCGGCAGAGATCGCCGATATAGCCCTGATAGTTGCCACCCGAATCGATGGACAGCACCTCGCCCTGCTGCCACTTCTGTTCGGAAGCGGCACGATTGTGGCTCGAGCCGAGCGTCAGCAGGCAATATTCGAAAGTGAGACCGCGCTTCGTCTCCTCCTGGCGCAGCCGGTCTATGATCTCGCGCTTGGTCGTGCCCTCCTGCGCCCAGCCGATCGTTGCCAGCATGGCATCGGTGATGCGCTCCGAAGCAAGCCGCAGCTTCTCCAGTTCCTCGCCGGACTTGATCGCCCGCAGGCGCTCCAGCATGCCTGTCGCATCAACCAGGCGCGCGCCTTCGAGCCTGTCGGAAAGCAGCCGGTATGCGTCGGCGGGCAGGAAGCCCGGCTCAATGCCAATGGCAGCACTGGTCCTGCCAATTTTCTTCAGATGCTCGAGGGCAGTCTCCGCCGCATCCAGCGTGCCCCAGCAGGCCGGGTAAAAGGCAGGCGTCCAGAAAGGATGGTTCTGGTGCTCGCCCGCTTCCATGCGGTTGGCGATATAGGCGGCCTGTTCTGGCTGCCCTTTCACATAGATCACGATCGGCAGATAGCGGCTGTGACCGATCGCATCCATGGCGGAAAAGAAGATGAACCGGTAGCCCCCGAGAAGATATTGCGTGTTGTGCTTGGACGTGGCCACCAGCACGTCGATGCCTGCTTCCTCCATCAGCCGGTCGGCGCGCTGCGTGTCGAACGGAATGCTTGTCCCCATGCCTGAATTCACGACGCTCCTCCTCCTGATTCCTGACACTGGGTGCATCTGGTCGGACCAATTTCGCACGGCGTGAGAGCGGCGTCCAGAGTTTCTCAATGGCGGATGTCACTCCAGGCGGAGCTCAGCCTTTGGTTATTGCGTGCCGAAAGACCGACGCCGCGAATGCCGCAACGGTAAACAGGAGCGCACTGATGACAAGAAATGCCCGCGGGTCATAAGAGGCCCGCGGGCTAAGATGTTAAGGTTCTGCAAAAAGCAACGCCGCTCCCGGCTGAGGTGGCCAGGTGCGGCTTGCCTTGTCATCGGATCAGGCGGTCGGCTGCTTCGTCTTGCGCAGATAGGGCAGGATCGTCTCGAAGCTGCCGAAACGCTGAACCGCGTCCTCGTTGGAAACGGCTGCCGTGATGATCACGTCATCGCCCTGCTTCCAGTTGGCGGGTGTGGCCACCTGATGCTTGGCGGTGAGCTGGATCGAGTCGATCGCGCGCAGGATTTCGTCGAAGTTGCGCCCGGTGGTCATCGGATAGGTCAGGATCAGTTTGATCTTCTTGTCCGGCCCGATGACATAGACGGAGCGCACCGTGGCGTTGTCGGCAGGCGTCCGCCCGGCCGCCGAATCGCCGGCATCGGCGGGCAGCATGTCGTAGAGCTTGGCGACCTTCAGGTCGCGGTCGCCAATCAGCGGATACTGCACGGTAAAGCCGGTCGCCTTCTTGATGTCGTCCTTCCAGCGTTCGTGATCCTCGACCGGATCTACCGAGATACCGATGATCTTGGCGTTGCGCTTCCTGAATTCATCCTCCAGCCCCGCCATCGTGCCGAGTTCGGTGGTGCAGACGGGGGTGAAGTTCTTCGGATGGCTGAAGAGCACGGCCCAGCCGTCCCCGATCCACTCATGGAAGTTGATCGTGCCGTGCGTTGTCTCGGCCGTGAAATCCGGAGCCGTGTCGTTGATACGCAGACCCATGGCGTCTCTCCCTGTTTGAAAGATTTATCTTAACATAGGAGGCTGAACGGCGGGAATTGAGGATCGGAATAGGCGTGAAATATCCCTTGAAGGAAAACTATTCCAACAAGCGGCAGTTCGAAACAACAGCCTGCTAACCGACCAATTCCCGAGCAATTCCGATGAGCTGGCTACCTAGTCGTCGTCCTCGCTCTGGGTGGCCCGGAACGGGTGGCCTTCGTAGACGCCCAGAATGCGCACTTCGCGTGAGAAGAAGCGTAGCTCCTCCAGCGCAAGTGCCAGGTTACGGTCGTCCGGGTGCCCTTCCACATCCGCGTAAAAGAGGGTGGAGAAGAATTTGCCGCCGAGCTGGTAGCTTTCCAGCTTCGTCATGTTGACGCCATTGGTGGCGAAGCCGCCTAGCGCCTTGTAGAGCGCGGCCGGCACGTTGCGCACCCGGAAGATGAATGTGGTGATCATCGTCTGATCCGGCGAGCGGCGCTCTGCCCAATGGCTGTCCTTGGACAAGACGACGAAGCGGGTCACATTGTTGTCGGCGTCCTCCACGTTCTCCGCCACGATTTCCAGGCCGTAGAGCTCGGCCGCGAGCCGGGGCGCAAGCGCGGCGTTGGACCGCACCTTTTCCTCTGCGACGATGCGTGCCGCCCCGGCCGTGTCGCCCGCTACCACTGGTTTCCACCGGTGCCGCCGGATAATCTTACGGCACTGGCCGAGCGCGTGGATGTGACTGTAGACCGCCTTGATTTCCGAAAGCTGGACGCCCGGAAGCACCATGAGCTGAAATTGGATTGGCAGAAAATATTCACCCACGATATGCAGCCTGGACTGGGGCATGAGGTGGTGGATGTCGGCCACGCGCCCGGCGATGGTGTTCTCGATCGGGATCATGGCCAGGTCCGCCTTGCCCGTTTCCACCGCATTGAAGGCATCCTCGAATGTAGGGCAGGGTAGCGGCTCCATATCGGGAAACATGTCGCGGCAGGCCGTATCCGAATTGGCGCCCGGCTCGCCCTGAAAGGCAATCCTGTTCGTCTTGCGTGGCAGCATCATCAGTTTCCGTTCGCGGAGAGAATTTGCCTCGCCCGCTCCAGATCCGCCGGCGTATCGACACCGAGCGGCACGGTGCGGACGATCTCGGCATCGATGCGCATGCCCGCCTCCAGTGCGCGAAGCTGTTCCAGCCGCTCGCGCTGTTCCAGCACGCCTGGCGGCAGTGCTACGAAGCGTTCAAGCGCCGCGCGGCGATAGGCATAGATGCCGATGTGGTGATAGAGCGGCCCGTCGCCCCATGGGGCTGTGGCCCGTGTGAAATAAAGGGCGCGCAGTCGCTCCTGTCCGGGCGTCGCAGGGAGCGGCGCGCCGACGATCTTCACGACTGCGGGGTTTGTCTTTTCCTCCTCGTTTGAAATCTCCGCGCCCAGAGTCGCAATGTCCACATGCCCGTCCTCCAGTGGGCGCAGCACGGCGCGAATGTCCTCCGGCGCGATGGTGGGCAGGTCACCCTGGAGGTTGATGACGATCTCGGCCTTGCTGTCCGGGTCGATCTTGCCGAGTGCCTCGAAAATGCGGTCCGAGCCGGACGGATGGTCGCCGCGCGTCATGACCGCCTCTACGCCTCCCGCTTTCGCGGCAGCGGCGATCTCGGCTGTATCGGTGGCCACCACGACGCGGCCGATTCCGCTCTCGAGGGCTCGTGCGGCAACCTGAGCGATCATCGGCTTTCCGGCGATATCGGCGAGCGGCTTCCCGGGCAGGCGCGTGGAGGCCATACGGGCGGGGATCAAGATGATGGCGGTCATAGACGGCGGTGCTGCGAGGCTGTCGGCGGGATTGAAAAGTGGCAAAAGGTCTCAGTTGCAAACAGCCTTATATGTGTTGCAACGCTTCAGCAAAAGACCTAGTTTCCGCGCCGGTTTTACCGGCAGCGGCCGACGCGGGGGACGTGATGGCAGGTGAGAACGGCGCAGCGTCTCCTGGCGCGCGGTAGAAGGGAGCCTCTGGGCAGCATGGATTCTTTCGAACTCAACAAGCTTATCGGCGCATTCCTCGGCGTCGTTTTCATCATCTTTTCCGTCAGTCTCATTTCCGACGCCATCTTCCACTCTCCCGCGCCAGAGACACCAGGCTATGCGATCGTGGTGCCGGAAGATGGCGGGGCGGGCGCAGACGGTGGCGCCGAAGAGCCCGCGGCCGAATCAGTGCTGCCGCTTCTCGCCTCCGCCGATCCATCGGCCGGCGAAGGTGTCTTCAAGCGCTGCGCGGCCTGCCATTCGACGGAGCAGGGCGGCCCGAACAAGGTTGGTCCGAATCTATGGGACGTCGTGAACCGGCCCATCGCCAGCCACGAAGGCTTCAGCTACTCCTCCGCGCTGCAGGAATTTTCCCAGGGCGGCCAGGTCGTGTGGGACTATGAGCATCTCGACCACTTCCTACTCAATCCGAAAGGCCTCGTGCCAGGCACGGCGATGTCGTTCGCAGGCCTGAAGAATATTCAGGACCGCGCCAATGTAATCGCCTATCTGCGGACGCTTTCGGACAATCCCGCGCCTCTGCCTGAGGCCGCTCCCGCTGAAGACGAGAGCGGTGAAGACGCCGCGCCTGCGGAGGACGATGCGCAGCAGGAAGCGCCGGCCGACTCCAGCGGTGCCCAAGCCGCTCCGGCCGAGAATGGTGCCGGTGAGCAGGATGCTGCCCCCGCCGCGGCGGAAGAAAGCTCCGCCCAGCCTGATGCGGCGAGCGACGGCCAGGCTGAGCCGGAAGCAGCTGGCGATGTCGACACCGCACCCGAAGCCACGGAAGAGGGCGAGGCTGCACCGGCGCCTTGATCCGCCGCTCCATGCGTTAACAGGAAGCCGGCCTGCGCCGGCTTTTTGTTTGCGTGAGGTGATGCGCCATTTGCCTTCGGCCGCGGATGAACTAACTTCGCCGAAAAGAAAAAGCGGACGAAGGGAGAAAAGCGGATGCCGACCGCATTGATGGGGCAGGGGTGGAAGGCCGTGGCAGTGGCGCTGGCCTTGGTGCTCATGGGTGCGGTTGCAGGCGCGCAGGAGTGGCGCACATCCTCCTCGCTCATCAATCCGGAAATCGAGACCCAGCCTTTCGAGCGGTACAGCTATGTCAATCCCGAGGCTCCCAAGGGCGGCACGCTCAATTCCGCAGCCTTCGGTACGTTCGACAGCTTCAATCCCTTCCTGGTGCGTGGCACGCCCGCGGCGGGCCTGACCTCCTTCGGCGGGCTGATCTGGGAGACGCTGATGCAGCAGTCTCCGGAAGAGCCCAGTACCAGCCATCCCCTCATCGCGGAGGCGTTCAAGTATCCCGAGGATTATTCCTCGGCGACCTATCGCCTGGACCCGGATGCGCGCTGGCATGACGGCACGCCGATAACAGCCGAGGACGTCGTTTGGTCGCTGGAAGTGCTGAAGAAGATAAGCCCTATGCACAACCGCTACTTCGCCAATGTCACCGAGGCCGTGGCGCTATCGGATCACATGGTGGAGTTCCACTTCGATCAGGCGGGCAATCGCGAGCTGCCGCATATCATGGGCGATCTGCCGGTGCTGCCGAAACACTGGTGGGAGGGCACGGACACCAAGGGCAACAAGCGCGACATCACCCAGCCGACGCTCGAGCCGCCGCTAGGCAGCGGGCCGTACCGCATCGCCAGCTTCCGCGCGGGATCGGAGATCGTGTGGGAGCGCGTCGAGGACTATTGGGGGGCCGATCTGCCGGTCAACATCGGCCGCAACAATTTTGACCGCATCCGCTACATCTATTTCCAGGATCAGAATGCGGAGTTTCTGGCCTTCACCAGAGGCGGCGTTGAGGATGTCCGCCGCGAAGTGAGCACCCGCCGCTGGGCCCAGGATTACAATTTCCCCGCGTTCGAGGCAGGCGACGTCGTCAAGCGCGAGTTCGTCAGCAACAGCGTGGAGCCGATGCAGGCCTTTGTCTTCAATATGCGCAAGCCGCGCTTTGCCGACCGCAGGGTGCGCCAGGCGCTCACTCTAGCCTACAATTTCGAGCAGCAGAACCGCACCCACTTCTTCGGCATGAACAAGCGGTTCAGCAGCTATTTTGAAAAATCCGAACTCTCCGCCACAGGCGTCCCCGAGGGACACGAACTGGAGATACTGGAGGAATTCCGCGATCAGCTCCCGCCGGAGCTCTTCACGCAGCCCTTCGAGCTGCCGGTCTATGATTCGCCGCAGGACGAGCGGGAATATTTGCGCGAGGCCGTACGCCTGTTCAACGAGGCCGGCTGGGAAATCAGGAACGGCCGCATGGTCAACAGGGAAACGGGCGAGCAATTCAGCGTAGAGTTTCTCGGCGCCTCGCCCACCGACGAAATCATCGTCAGCGGCATCATCCCCAATCTGCGGCGCATCGGCATCAACGCCGAGCTGCGCGTGGTCGACACGTCGCAATACATTCAGCGCATCCAGAATTTCGATTTCGACGCGATTACGAGCCGGTTCGCCCAAACCCATTCCCCCGGCAACGAGCAACGCGATTTCTGGGGCTCGGAAGCCGCCGACATGCCGGGTTCGCGCAATCTGGCGGGCATCAAGGACCCAATCGTCGACGCGCTCATCAACAAGATCATCTATGCCGAAGACCGCGAGGAGCTGGTGGTCGCAACTAAGGCGCTCGACCGGGTACTCCTGTGGAATTACTACATGATACCGCAATATTATCAGCCCACATTGCGCTACGCCTACTGGAACAAGTTCGGTATTCCCGAGAAGCAGCCCGAATATGCCGGAATTGACGTGCAATCCTGGTGGGTGGACGAAGAACGCGCTGCCGCCCTGGCTGCCAAATACAGCGGTTTCAATTGAGCCACATGCGCCCCATCGCCCGGTCGAGACGTGATTTCCTGAAGCTGTCCATGGCCGCAGCCGCGGCTCCCTTCGCAGGGCGTGTGGCCTTTGCTGCAGCGCCGACCGACGTGCCGCTGCACGGGCTCTCGGCCTTCGGCGATCTCAAATATCCGCCGGACTTTACCCAGTTCGGCTATGCGAATCCGGATGCGCCCAGGGGCGGCACCTTCAATTTCCAGCCGGGATACTGGTACTACAATCAGAATGTCCTCACCTTCAACACGCTGAACAGCTTCGTGCGAACGGGCGATGCCCCGCCGCGCATGGAAATGTGCTTCGATTCGCTGATGGTGGGCGCTTGGGACGAGCCGGACTCCCTCTACGGCCTCGTGGCCGAGACCGTGACGATTTCGGCCGACCGCAACAGCTTCACCTTCAGGCTGCGGCCGGAAGCCAGCTTCCATGACGGCTCGCCGCTCACCGCCGAGGACGTGGCGTTCAGCTACAATCTGCTGAAGGAAAAAGGCCATCCGCAGCTCGCTCTCGTGCTTTCCGAGATGGTCGCGGCCGAGGCGACGGACAAGCACGAATTCCGCCTCGTCTTCTCCGGCAAGCAGTCGGAGCGCACGGTCTCCACCGCCGTGCAGTTTCCGATCCTGTCCAAAGCGTCTCTCGAAGGCCGTTCCTTCGACAGCTCCAGCCTCGAACCGCTGCTCGGGTCCGGGCCGTACAAGGTGGGCCGTTTTTCTGCCGGCCGCTATATCGAATATGACCGCGTGGAGGATTACTGGGCGCGCGATCTGCCCGTCGCCCGCGGTCTTTATCATTTTGATCGCATCCGCATCGATTTCTATCGCGACCGCAACGCCGCTTTCGAGGCTTTCAAGAAGGGGGAGGCGCTGTGGCGCGAGGAATTCACCTCGCGCGTCTGGGCGACGGGCTATGACTTCCCGGCGCTGCATAAGGGACAGGTCGTGCGGCGGGAGTTTCCCGAGGAGCGCGTGGCCGACATGCAGGGCTGGGCGTTGAACCAGCGGCGTGCCCGGTTCCGCGATCCCCGTGTGCGTGAGGCGATCAGCCTCTGCTTCGACTTCGAGTGGACGAACCGGAACTTTTTTTACGGGCTCTATGAACGCAGCGTATCGGCCTTTCAGCAGTCGGATTTCATGGCCGAAGGCTTACCCTCGGCGGAAGAACTGGCGCTTCTGGAGCGATTCAGGGGCCAGATACCAGAAGCCGCTTTCGGCGAGGCCGTCACGCCTCCGGCTTCCAACGGATCGGGCCGCGATCGCGATCTGCTCGGGCGGGCCCGCGAACTCTTCATGGAAGCGGGCTGGCAGCCCAAGGGGCGGCTTCTCCACAATGAGGCCGGCGAGCCTTTCACGCTGGAATATCTGGTCCGCGACGAGGTGTTCGTGCAGGTCTCAACTCCCTTCATCGAGAACCTGCGCGCCATCGGCGTCGATGCCTCGATCCGCTTGATCGATGCCTCGCAATATCAGCTGCGCCTGACCAGCTTCGATTTCGACATGGTGGGCGTGCGCTTTTCCCTCGGCGCGACGCCTACGAGGGACAGTCTGGAGCTCGTGTTCCATTCCCGTTCGGCCTCCGTCGAGGGCTCGCGAAATCTGCCGGGTACAGCCGATCCTGCAATCGACGGCCTCATAGAGATCGCCGGACGCGCGACCAGCCGCGACGAGTTGATCGTCGCGCTGCGGGCGCTCGACAGGGTGCTTCGCGCCCGGCGCGACTGGATCCCGAACTGGCATTCGCCCTCTCACCGGGTCGCGTATTGGGATGTGTTCGGCTTCAAGGAGCCGAAGCCCGATTACTTCTTCCCTGTCGAGGCGCTGTGGTGGTACGACGAGGAAAAGGCCAGGGCGATCGGCAAGGCATGACCGCGGCGTGACGACCATCCCGACAACCATTTCTCGCAGGGCTGTTCACTGATGGGCGCCTATATCCTCCGCCGCCTGCTTCTCATGATTCCGACACTGTTCGGCATCATGCTCATTTCCTTCATCGTGGTACAGTTCGCGCCGGGCGGACCCGTCGAGCAGGTGATTGCCCAGATAACGGGGCAGGCCGGCGGGGCAGACGCGCGCCTTGGAGCGGGCGCGGGCGCCGACATGGCCGGCCAGGGCTTCGAGGCGGGCGGGGCGACCTCGCGCTATCGCGGCGCCCAGGGCCTCGACCCGGAGTTCATCGCGCAGCTTGAAAAGCAGTTCGGCTTCGACAAGCCACCCGCCGAGCGCTTCTTCCTGATGCTGTGGAACTATATCCGCTTCGATTTCGGCGAGAGCTATTTCCGCGACATCTCCGTCGTCGATCTCATCATCGAGAAGATGCCGGTCTCCATTTCGCTGGGCGTGTGGATCACGCTGATCTCCTACGCTATCTCCATTCCGCTCGGCATCCGCAAGGCCGTGAAGGATGGCTCGCCCTTCGATGTGTGGACGAGCGGAGTGGTAATCATCGCCTATGCGATCCCCAGCTTTCTCTTCGCGATCCTGCTGATGGTGCTGTTTGCGGGCGGATCGTTCTTCGATTGGTTCCCCCTGCGTGGCCTCACCTCGGACAATTGGGCCTCGCTTTCCTGGCCGGAACGCATTCTCGACTATTTCTGGCACCTCACGCTGCCGCTTACGGCGCTGGTGCTGTCGGCCTTCGCGACCACCACGCTGCTGACAAAGAACTCCTTTCTCGACGAAATCCGCAAGCAGTATGTGGTGACCGCGCGAGCGAAAGGGCTTTCGGAGCGGCAGGTGCTCTACGGCCACGTGTTCCGGAATGCGATGCTCATCATCATCGCCGGGTTTCCGGGCGCATTCATCTCGTCATTCTTTACCGGAGCGCTCCTGATCGAGAGCATCTTCTCGCTCGATGGCTTGGGGCTGCTCGGCTTCCGGTCCGTGATCGACCGCGACTATCCGGTGGTTTTCGCAACGCTCTACATCTTCTCGCTTATGGGGCTGCTCATCAACCTGCTCTCCGACATCACCTATACGCTCATCGATCCGCGCATCGATTTCGAGCGGAGGGACGTGTAGATGGCTGGGTTTCAGAGCGCAGCGCAGGTGCAGCGGGTGCGGGCCGAAGCGGCACGGCCGTGGCTTTCGCCCATCAACCGTCGGCGCTGGCAGAACTTCAAGGCCAACCGGCGCGGCTACTGGTCATTGTGGATCTTCCTTGGCCTTTTCGTCCTCTCGCTCTTTGCCGAGTTCATCGCCAATGACAAGCCAATCATCGCCTCCTACAAGGGCGAGCTCCTCTTTCCGGTGGTTGTCGATTACCCGGAGGAGAAATTCGGCGGCTTTCTCGCGGTTACGGACTACCGCGACCCCTTCATCCAGGAGGAGATCGAGGCCAACGGTTGGATGATCTGGCCGCCCATCCGCTATTCCTACCGCACCGTCAACAGTGAAATTCCGGAGGCCGCACCCGCGAAGCCCTCCTGGCTTTATACAAAGGAAGAGCGCTGCAGCCGCTATCCCCTGGGCGTGGACGATCCCAACTGCACGATGGGTAACTGGAACTGGCTCGGCACTGACGATCAGGCGCGCGACGTGCTGGCGCGCGTCATCTACGGCTTCCGCATCTCCGTCCTGTTCGGACTGGTGCTGACCGCCGCATCCGCCGTCATCGGCGTTTCGGCTGGTGCGGTGCAGGGCTATTTCGGCGGCTGGACAGACTTGATCTTCCAGCGGTTCATCGAGATCTGGTCGTCGATCCCCGTGCTCTACCTCATTCTCATCATCGCCGCCGTTCTGCCGCCTGGCTTCTGGATACTGCTCGGCATAATGCTGCTCTTCTCCTGGGTGGCGTTCGTGGGCGTCGTGCGCGCGGAGTTCCTGCGGGCGCGCAACTTCGAATATGTGGCTGCCGCCCGCGCGCTCGGCGTGCCAAATCGTACCATCATGTTTCGGCATCTCCTGCCGAACGCCATGGTGGCCACCCTCACCTTCCTGCCCTTCATCCTCAATGGGTCGATAACGACGCTCACTTCGCTCGACTTTCTGGGCTTCGGCTTGCCGCCCGGCTCGCCCTCGCTCGGCGAGCTACTGCGGCAGGGGCAGAGGAACCTCAACGCCCCTTGGCTCGGCATCACGGGTTTCCTCACCCTCTCCGTCATGCTGTCGCTTCTGATCTTCATCGGTGAAGCAGTGCGCGATGCCTTCGATCCGAGGAAGACGTTCAGATGAGGCACGCCTCTTGGTATGGAGTGAAGCATCTTCTATCTTGGCAATTGCTATGGACCTGACATCCTGAACGAGGCCGTGCAGCGGACTTAGCGCGCTACGCTCAATGGAAGAGAACACGCTATGGGCATCGTCGTGAGAAAGCACTACAGGGCTTCCAGGCTGCCGGCGCATTTGCGCACGGGATCTCGGAGGATGTGCTGGTTCGCGTGGCGGTTGAAGAGGAGCCGGTAATGTCGCTGCTCAGTCGTGAGGAGCTGTTGAACCTGGTGCGTCAGGCACAGGCGAATCCGCCGGGCACGCCCGTGAAACGAGGGGGCACTACAGAGGAAGCCGTCACGCAGACCAGAGACCTGCGCGACGAATGGGAGGACTGATGGAGCCCTTCCGGCGCCTCTATCTGGATGCGAATCTGCTCACAGAGCTCGGCGAGGGCGAAGGAGAGATACAGCGGCTGCTATTCGAGCTTCTCGCAAAGCAGATGACGCATGAGTGCGTGTTTCTCTGCACCATCAAGCGCCCTGCGACAGTCGGGGTCCTTCAAACTATTCTGGAGAGCTGAGGCATCACTTGACCTCCCCACTCCTTTCCATCCGCAACCTTTCCGTTGCCTTCACCCAGGGCGACAGGGAAACGCTCGCCGTTGACCGCGTCTCGTTCGACATCCGCCCGGGCGAGACCGTGGCGCTGGTGGGCGAGTCGGGGTCGGGCAAGTCTGTCACCGCGCTTTCGGTACTGAAGCTCCTGCCTTACCCGGCGGCAAGCCACCCTTCGGGCGAGATTCTATACGGCGGACGCGACCTGCTCGCCGCCGACGAGAACCACCTTCGGCGCGTGCGCGGCAACGAGATCAGCATGATCTTTCAGGAGCCGATGACATCGCTCAACCCGCTTCACACGCTGGAGAAGCAGGTGGGCGAGGTTCTGAAGGTGCATCGCGGAATGTCCGACCGGGCCGCTCGCGAGCGCACACTGGAACTGCTCAAGCAGGTGGGCATACGGGAGGCGGAAAAGCGGCTGGGCGCGTTCCCGCACCAGCTTTCCGGCGGCCAACGCCAGCGCGTGATGATCGCCATGGCCCTTGCCAACGAGCCGAAGCTGCTCATCGCCGACGAGCCCACCACCGCGCTCGACGTTACGGTACAGGCGCAGATTCTTGAGCTTCTTGCGCGCCTCAAACGCGAGCAAAACCTGTCGATGCTGTTCATTACGCACGATCTCGGCATTGTCCGTAAGGTGGCGGACCGGGTGTGCGTGATGACCGGCGGACGGATCGTCGAGACCGGGGCGACGGCCGACATCTTCTCCAACCCCCAGCACGAGTATACCCGTCATCTTCTGGCCGCCGAACCCAAGGGCGAGCCGCCGCGGAGCGACCCGTCGGCCAAGAAGGTGCTGGAGGGAGACAACATCAAGGTATGGTTCCCGATCAAGAAGGGGCTGCTCAGGCGCACGGTCGATCACGTGAAGGGCGTGGATGGCGTCGATGTGACCGTGCGGGCGGGGCAGACCCTCGGTGTCGTGGGGGAGTCAGGCTCCGGCAAGACGACGCTGGGGCTGGCACTGTCGCGCATGATCGCGTCCGAGGGCGAAATCCGCTTTAGGGGCGAGCCGATCAACCGGCGCTCTTTCCGCCAGATGCGGCCGCTCAGGCGGGAGATGCAGATCGTCTTTCAGGACCCCTATGGCAGCTTGAGCCCCCGCATGTCGGTGGCCGAGATCATCCAGGAGGGGCTGAAAATCCATGAGCCGGGGCTTTCGGCCGAAGAGCGGGACCGCCAGGTGGTGGAAGTGCTCGAGGAGGTCGGTCTCGATCCGGAGGCACGGTTCCGCTACCCCCACGAGTTTTCCGGCGGGCAGCGCCAGAGGATCGCCATCGCGCGCGCCATGGTGCTGAAGCCCCGCTTCGTCATGCTCGACGAGCCCACCTCCGCGCTCGACATGAGTGTGCAGGCTCAGGTGGTGGACCTGCTACGCGACCTGCAGAAGCGCCACCAGCTCGCCTACCTCTTCATCAGTCACGACCTGAAGGTCGTGCGTGCGCTTGCCAATGAGGTGATCGTGATGCGGGCAGGCAAGGTGGTGGAAGCGGGACCCGCCGACCAGATCTTTCACGCACCGAAGACCGACTATACGAAGGCTCTCATAGCCGCAGCCTTTGACATCGCGACGGCGCCGACGGGCGTGGTGAGTGAGTAATCAGCAATAAAACAGGGTGAGAGAATGACCGGCCAGCCAGCGGCGCACCGCATATTGCTTTCCATCAAGGGCCTGCACCCGCAGCGCTGGTACGAGCTGCTTTCAAAGGGGCGCGAGGTGGTGCTGGAGCCCGAAGGGGAGGCGGACCCGACCATACGCTATGCGGTGGTCTGGAAGCAGCCGCCTGGCCTGCTCAAGCGCTTGCCCAATCTGCAGGTGATCTTCTCCATGGGCGCCGGGGTCGATCACATTCTCGCCGACCCGGAACTACCTGATGTGCCGATCGTGCGTGTGGTGGCGGAAAACCTCACGCAGCACATGGTGGAATATGTCTGCTGGCGCGTGCTGGATCATCACCGTCAGGGCATAACCTATCGTGCCCAGCAGCGGGAGAAGATCTGGCACGAGCCTCCCCAGCCACCGGCCAGCGAAGTGGCGGTCGGTATTATGGGCTTGGGCGAGCTGGGCCGGGCCGCCGCGAAGGCGCTCCGTGCGATCGGGTTCACGGTCAATGGCTGGAGCCGCCGCGAACGGCGCGTGGAGGGAGTGAACGGCTTTCATGGCGAGGCTGGGCTTACGCCCTTCCTCAATGCGACGGACATTCTCGTGGTCCTTCTGCCGCTTACGCCCGCCACGGAAGGCATCATCGATTATTCGGTGCTGCAGCGGCTGAGGCGAAAGGGACCTCTGGGCGGGCCTTGCCTGATCAATGCCGGGCGGGGACGATTGCAGAAGGAGGCGGATATTCTGAGGGCGCTGGAGAAAGGCGTGCTCAAGGAGGCAAGTCTCGATGTTTTCGAGCGCGAGCCGCTCGACCTGCAAAGCTCGCTTTGGACGCACCCGCGTGTGTTTGTCACGCCGCACGCCGCCGCAACCTCGGACCCGGCACATCTCGCGCCGCTGATGCTTCAGCAGATGGAGGCGTTCGAGCGCGGCGAGCCACTGAAGAATGTGGTTGACCGCCAGGCCGGCTACTGAGGCTGCGCCCGATCGATTGCCGCTGGCCGTGGGCAGCAGACTCTCAGCGGTTGATCAGCCAGAGAATGAAAGTCAGCGCCAAGCTGATGAGGATCGATGTGGTGATCGGGATATAGACGCGAAAATTCTCGCCGCCGAAGGCAAGATCGCCGGGGAGGCGACCTAGCCCCAGCTTCTGGATGAACGGCCACAAAAGCCCCACCGCGATCAGAATGATGCCGAAAGTGATGAGCAACCGGCTCATATCCATCTACCCGCGTCCATCTCCTGCGTTGCGGCCGATGAGATAGGCGCGGGCTGCCGCGGAGACAATGGCATCCTGGCGGGAGCTGGCGTTTCGGGTCAGCCCTTTTTCACCTCGATGCGCCGCATGCGCGATTTCGCCTCTTCGGTCTTGGGCAGCCGGATGGTCAGCACTCCTTTCTTGAACGTCGCCTCCGCCTTGTCGGTGTTGATGCCTGGAGGCAGCGGTACCGCGCGGTGGAAGCTTCCGTAGGTGCGCTCCGAAAGATAATAGTCCTTCTTCTTTTCCTCCCTCTCGGCCTTCTTTTCACCGCGCACGGTGAGCATCTCGTCGCTGATGTTCACCTCGATGTCCTTCTCGTCCATGCCCGGAAGCTCGATGGACACCTCGACCTCGTCGTCCGTCTCGGAGACATCGGTGCTGGGCTCCGTGCCCGTAAACAGGTTGGGCATGCGGGGGCTGCGCCGCCAGAAATTGGTGAAGATGTCGTCGATCTCCTGCTGCAGGCTCATCAGTGGATTGCGTCCGCTTTCCTCCTCGCGCCGGTTCCAAGGCAGGTTTCTGCGTAAGTTCCACATGACATACCTCCTTTCATTTCACGTGGTTGCGCGTCTTCGCCAGCCATCCGCGCAGCCGCGCCATTCGACTTCCTGCCAACGCCGCAGGCGGCAAGCCTGACCGGTCAGCCATTGCGTGCCTCCATGCCCGGCTTGAGCACGACTTTGGTGGTCTCGTTCTGCTCGAAAGCGAATTTACGGTAGGCATCAGGGCCCTTCTCAAGTGGCATGCGGTGGCTGATGAGGAAGGTGGTGTCGATCCGATTGTCGCGGATCATTTCGAGCAATCCAGACAGGTATTTCTGCACGTGCGTCTGCCCGGTGCGCATCGTCAGGCCCTTCTGCATGAAGGCGCCGACCGGGAATTTGTCGACAAAGCCGCCATAGACACCCGGCACGGACACGCGCCCACCTTTGCGGCAGGCATAGAGCGCCTCGCGCAATACATGCGAGCGGTCCGTCTCGAGCCTGAGCGACTGCTTGGCGTAATCGTAAAGATTGTCCGGCGCGAAGCCGTGACTTTCGAGACCGACTGCGTCGATCACCGCGTCGGGACCGATCCCGCCCGTCATCTCCATCAGCGCCTCGTAGACGCGGGTGTTGCGGTAGTTGACGGTCTTGGCGCCGAGCTTCCGGGCGAGCTCCAGCCGGTGCGGGTAGTGATCGATGGCGATCACCTGCGCCGCGCCCATGATGAGCGCGCTCTGGATCGCAAAGAGTCCGACAGGTCCGCAGCCCCATACGGCCACCGTGTCGCCTTCCTCGATCTCGCAATTTTCCGCCGCCATCCAGCCCGTGGGCAGAATGTCCGACAGGAAGAGCACCCTGTCGTCCTCCATCCCGTCATCGATGACGATCGGGCCGACGTCGGAAAAAGGCACGCGCACATATTCGGCCTGCCCACCGGCATAGCCGCCGGTCAGATGCGAGTAGCCGAAGAAGCCGCACATATGGTGGCCATAGAGCATCTGCGAGATGTCGGCCTTGTAAGCCGGGTTGGAATTGTCGCAGGCGGCGAATTGCTGGCGTCTGCAGAAGAAGCAGTTTCCGCAGGCGATCACGAAGGGGACGACGACGCGATCGCCCCTCTTGAGCCTGGTGTTGCCTCTGCCGACATCCACCACCTCGCCCATGAATTCGTGGCCCAGGATGTCGCCGGGCCGCATGGTGGGGATTACACCGTCATAGAGGTGCAGGTCCGAACCGCAAATGGCGGTAGACGTCACCTTGATGATGGCATCGCGAGGATTTACGATCTGCGGATCCGGGACCGTTTCGACCCGGACGTCGTGCTTTCCGTGCCAGGTAAGCGCACGCATAGCGCACCCCTCAGCCGTGCGACGCGGCGGGGCGAGATGCGGCGGTGGCGATCTCGCCGGTCTCCATGAGCTGTTTGAACCGGCGCAATTCGCGCCGGGTCTGAACGCCCGGCCCCCGCTGGAACAGCTTTGCCGTCATGCGGCCCACCGCTCCGCCGGACGGATCGTAGGCGATCACCGCCTCAATTTCGGTGCCGCGTCCGCCGGGCGCATCGCGGAATGAGACCCGGCCGCTGTTGCGGACCTGCGCGTTCTCGTCCGATTCCCATGCGATGAGCTCGTTGGGGCGGTCTTCCACAATCTTCGTTTCGAATTCGACCGTACTGCCCGCCGGTCCCTCGACCACCCAGCGCGAGCGTGTCTGGTCGAGCGGGGTGACGGAGCGGACGTTCTCCATGAAATCGGGGAAACTGGCGAAATCGCGCCAGCGCGCATAAACCTCCTCACGTGGGCGGTTGACCGTAATGGTGCGGCCGACACCTTCACGCCAGCGCCCTTTTCTGCGCCAGGTTCTTCGCGGCGCGTCTTCAGGCTCAATGATGCGGCGGTGGCCGCGCATCATGTTGCGCGCGGCGAAGAGAACGGCTGCACCGGCAACGACGCCCAGCACACCCGCTGCAAGTGCCCGGCCGTTCGACCGGCGGACGTGTCTGCGATACATGGAACGCTCCCTCGATGAGAGCTTCGTTTTGCCGGCCCCAACGCGGGCGCGGGAAAGATGTTCCCGGCCGAACGCCGTTTCAGCATGCCTTGATAAATGCCGGCTTCATGCTTCCGGCGGATACGCTGCATGCCTAGGAGGGCAGCGGTTTGCTTCACC
>ERZ777003.779-NODE-779-length-57866-cov-17.889519_pt1 | contig 57866 bp, 49 predicted proteins | sample MGYA00374956_ERZ777003 | MGnify/ENA primary metagenome ERZ777003 (study PRJEB29302, sample SAMN06268252) | bioreactor metagenome | isolation source: Joint BioEnergy Institute, California, USA | place: USA:Joint BioEnergy Institute, California, USA | collected...
TTAAGCTTTGTTGGTTAATACCGTGAACGTTCAAGTCGTTCCTCGGATATTTAATAATTTTTCTGATGTCTAGCTTGCGCAGCGCTGCGAAGCAGCTAGGCCACCCTCAGCCGCTAGACTTAGAGGGGTTAAACTAAACTATGATGTCAAGCACTAAACTAAAACTAAACGTAATAATTATGTGTATTATATACATATATTAGGGGGTATAGTCTAATTTGGTAAAACACTGACTTTGCACGTCGGATTCCCAGGTTCGATTCCTGGTATCTCCATCCATAGCCGCCTGAGAAGCTCAATTGGTAGAGCAGAGCATTGAAGCTGCTTTGGTTGTAAGTTCAAGTCTTATCTCAGGCATTTTATAAATGGGTGTGCTGGAATTGGTAGACAGGTTCCGTTTAGGCCGGAATGGTGGTAAAAGACCATGCAAGTTCAAGTCTTGTTGCCCATATTATACAATGTGCGACATACGTACGTCCGTTTAACCTCTGTTTTAAGGTAATAGACACCCACAAGCTGCTGACGACGCTTGTTAAACCGACTGACTTATTTCACAACGAAAGACGTGAGGGAGTGTAGCATGTCAGTGAAGTCAGACTTCCACAACATGTACGGAGAGTCTGGTGAGGTAAATGCTTCCTATGCAATCAATGCATTAGAATCACTAACTACGGCAGGGTCTGATATCCCGTGGGGATTAGCTAACGACATCAAGTCCATATTGTATATTAACTGCGTTATATTGTAGCGTGGTTAAAGTCAGCTATACAGGAGCAGCCTCAGACAGAGAGAGGACATGTAGTATACAATGCTAAGGGAAGACGAAGACTTAACAAGAGGGGATTGCCTAAATCCTTATGGTAACGGAACCGCAATAGTAGGTCTAACGGAAGTGCGGTAGTCGAAGGTATCTCCCTGAGTGAGGCTCGCAAGGGTCCCATAGGGGAGGGACTTATGCTTGCTAGGAAATGACTTAGCAGACATGGACTGTAGTGACCGTTCTTAATCCTTCGAGGTAGAGATGTCCGTATGCGGTGAAAGCTGCACGTACGACGTACGTGTTCTTAGTAGCAGGGAGGTTGTGTTGGACTCCTAAGGCTGTAGCTATGGGCTGGTTCCTTACCCTAAATTATTTAGGCAAGGCAACTGCTTAGCAAGCTAGGGATTGCGACTACTAAAAAAATTTTTTTTAGTGCGTAGTGCGTAGTGCGTAGTGCGTAGTGCGTAGTGCGACATCAAGCTAGAGACTTATATATATATATCTCTGTAAGTTAAATTAATTTGATATGTTGTAGACTAATGGGTAAGTCATAAATTTTTGGTATTTAGGATTGAGTGTTCGAATCACTCCAACATAATCAGAATCTTTTTTAATAAAGTGAATTCTTAAATTAACTTTTTTTTTTGCAGCCATAGCTTTGCTAATTTAATTAGGCGCGCTGTGTGTGTGTGTCACAGCCGCTGCAGTATAGACGTAGTGACTCTTATATATATATATATATATATTTAAATAGAATTTTTTTTTAGAGAGGGTAATAGTTAAAAAAGTAATAAGAATTCTTATAATAAGGATAATATAGCTTAATAGGTAGAGCGACTGTATGTGGCACAGTAGGTTCTCTGTTCAAATCAGAGTATTGTCCCTTGGCTGCCTAAAGAGCAATACAATATATAACAGAATCATAACAATTAAAACTTTTTAGTTTATGAAGTAAAAAATTTTTATAGTTAAAAGTAGCTTTGCAACTGCGGCATCGGTGGCTTGCGCCACTGTAAAGCTATCTAGTAGAAGCAATTAAGACCCTGGTCGTCTTTCCTGACGTCGAAGCTAGACGATCGGGGCCAGCTGCTGCTGCGCACTGCGCAAGCTAGACATCAGGCCGAGCATGCTGCAGATGTATGTCAAACGCGGTTCCTAGCTTTATGTCGCAGCAGTGAACAACTTATAATGAACTGCTAGATAAGTTCTTCAGGGTGAGAAATACCGGGTGCTGGCCGAGCTGTTTTCGCCCATGTACTAGTATTGATATGATCAGGTCAGAGTCATATCAAAGGGAGTGCTAGTAAGCTAAGTCAACTTGACGAGCGCGTACACCTAAACATGATCTACCAAGAATCAAGGATTACCTAAGGGGGACCTATGGTGACGGAGGATCAATAGTAGGTTATAGCCCTACAAGCTATAACTAAAGTGATCCATCCAGCTTGATGTCGCAGAGATCCTTTGTAACTGTTGCTGGAAACGGTGCAGTCAACGAAAGGAAACTAGTAACTAATGATGACATATATCAACCTCTATCAGTTACTATGTAACAAAGACCTGCTAATTGACATACGTACTAGTACGTACGTACTAGTGGTTGCCCACGTGGCACTGGTCTGCGACCCTACTAATCTAAATAAGCAGCTTGAGTAGTTTAAAGGTAAAACCTTAATTTCATACATTAAAGATGAGAATTCGACTTTCTCCTCAGGCTAAGGTATGATAATGATTTCTATACTCTCTTTATTACTCTCGACTTCCGTTACTTTGAGACGTGATATGTCTATATTATTTAACAGAATTAGTATTATAGCCTTAGCATATTGTATATTACACGATACAATGAGTTTATCTTTTATAAGTAAAGGTATAGGTTTGCATGGTGGTTTATTACATATAACTAATTTAACACAAATATTTCATATATTTATTTTTATTATAAGTATATTAATATTACAATTAACAAGTTTTTATCCTAGAAAAGTTTGAATACCTGAGTATTCATCATTAAAAGATATTTTTTTTAATAAAATTTTGTACTATAGAACAAAGATTATTAATAAAATGGGAGAACATATGAAAATTATAGAATATCCCCTAATATTATTATTTGTTATTAGTGGAGCGGTATTTTTAATATCAACAAATGATTTAGTTTCTATTTTTCTTTCTATTGAGTTACAAAGCTACGGACTATATTTATTAAGTACAATATATAGAAATTCAGAATTATCTACGACAGGTGGTTTAATTTATTTTTTACTAGGAGGTTTGAGTTCATGCTTTATTTTATTAGGTACAAGTTTATTATATGTAAATTCAGGTACTACTAGTCTGGATGGTCTGTATATACTTAATAGTATAAGTGATGTAAATCCTGTAGTTGCTGGAGTAGGAGAAGATGGCGGTTTAACATCTTGATATAAACCTTATTATTTAAATTTCTCTTTACTTATATTTAGCATAGGATTTTTATTTAAGGTTAGTGCTGCACCTTTTCATTTCTGATCTCCAGATGTTTACGACGCTATTCCTACTATAGTTACAACATTTGTTGCTATAATAGCCAAAATTTCTATTTTCATCTTTTTATTAGAATTAGTTTATTACACAAACTCAAATGCTAACAGTTATCTATCTGAATTTAGCTGAACTTATGCTTTATTAATAAGCTCTCTTCTTTCATTAATAATAGGTACTGTTGTAGGTTTAACACAATTTAGAATAAAAAGACTATTAGCATATAGTACTATTTCTCATGTAGGTTTTATATTATTAGCTTTAAGCGTTTCTAGCATAGAATCAACACAAGCTTTTATATTTTATTTAATACAATATTCTATAAGTAATTTAAATGCATTTTTTATATTAATAACTATAGGATTCTCTTTATATGGTTATGTAACTAATAACAAAGAGTATAAATCTTTATTAGATAAAAATAACTCTCCAATACAATTAATTAGTCAATTAAAGGGATATTTTTATATAAATCCTCTATTATCTTTAAGTTTAGCTATAACTATATTTTCTTTTGTAGGTGTACCACCTTTAGTAGGGTTTTTTGCAAAACAAATGGTATTGAGTGCTGCTTTAGATAATGGTTATATTTTCTTATCACTAATTGCTATAATTACTAGTGTTATAGGAGCAGTTTATTATTTAAATGTAATAAAAGAGATTTTTTTCTATTCACCTGAACATGAAGTAAATCCTGTTTTAAATGAATCTGATTCTAATTTTTCATTAAGAATTCTTAATGAAAAAAATGTTCTAATTAGATCCGTATTATTAAAAGGTAGAAATATATTTATTTCTAGCCCTTTTTCTATTACAATTTCTATAATTACTAATGTAATATTATTATTTATTTTTATGAATAAGGAATGATTAAGTATGGGTAAAATAAAATTTGAATCATTCGTTAATTCAGTATTGTGTGCAAGCGCAAGCTAGCTACTGAATTAACCCTAATACCCAAGGTGCATTAAATTTAAAATACAATACACATAATAGTAGTGACTCCCGTTTTAAAAGTAACTACTCTAATATATTTATTAGAAGTTATATAACAGATAATTATAATAATAAAAAATTTTTTTATCCTTGATTTATATCGGGATTTGATTTACAGATGATGCTGAAGGTTCTTTTATGGTACATTTAGAAAAAACGCAGATAAAATAAGAATAAGACCCACATTTCAGATTAAACTTTATATAAGGGATTATCCTTATTAAGTAATATTAAGACATATTTTAATGAAATAGGTTCAATTAATATTTCTCTGCGTAGTCTAGAAGAATGTGTTTATAAAGTAAGATCTTTAAAAGAAGTTTTAATAGTAATATCACATTTTGATAAATATCCTTTATTAACTCAAAAACATGCTGATTATCTTTTATTTAAACAAATTATTGATAAATTAGTTAATAAAGAACATTTAAATTTAAAAGGATTAGAAGAAATTATTAGCATAGTCTCTTCTATGAATTTAGGTTTACCTACTGGGTTAGGATCCAGATCTAAAGATTAATAATTCTCTCAAAATTACACCAGTAACGAACGAGACCTTTAATTGAATCAAGAACAATACCCATCCTCAATGAATGGCAGGGTTTATATCGGGAGAAGGATCTTTTTCAAGAATACCTCGGGCGCCGCTGAGGCAGCTGAGGGTGGCCGGAGGTCTCGAAGATAAATATATTTCTTTAAGTTTTAGAGTTTATCAACATAGTAAAGATGAAGAATTATTAAAATCTTTTGTTAATTATTTTGGTTGTGGTAATTTTAACTATCACAATAAAGATAAAAAGCTGCAACATTTGTAGTTAGAAAATTTGAGGAGGATATTAAATCTAAAATTATTCCTTTCTTTAATAAGTATAAAATTGAAGGTGTTAAATACAAAGATTATCTGGATTGATGTAGATCTGCAGAAATAATAGAATCTAAGGATCATTTAACTCCAGAAGGGAAAGAAGAGATACGAAATATCAAAAATAGAATGAACTCTTATAGAGAGTAATTTATAATTGAAAAGTGTATAATGTATTATAAATTTAATGTAGGCCTTGGATTGCCCCTGCATTAATATAAAAAAAAAATAATAATTTTTATATTTAATGTTGATAATTGGAGAAATTGCAAGAACATCAAATCAGAATAATCTGATTTGTCAATTTGCAGCGGAACTTATCTGATTTAAGGATTTTACGTGTCTTAAGATAAGGACGTTCAACGACTAAAGGTGAAAGGATCCTTATAACTTCCAATATTACTTTAAGTAATAAAGACATAGTCTGAACAGCATAGGAATATGCTGAATAATTAACACAATTGACCATATTGGTACAAATTTTATTTAGTGCGTAGTCTTAAATGAGTGCAATGAGTATATATATAATATTTGTAAGTATAATAGCTATTTTATTTTTAGCTATTGATTTAATATTTGCTCCGCATAATCCGTACAAGGAGAAACTTTCAGCTTTTGAGTGTGGTTTTCATTCCTTCTCTCAAAGTAGATCTCCTTTTAATATTTCTTTCTTTATTTATGGTTTAGTGTTTCTATTACTAGATCTTGAAATACTATTGCTATACCCATTTGCAGTTAGTGAATATGTTAATAGTGCTTATGGGTTAGCAGCTGCGTTAATCTTTATTGGTATTATTACTATAGGGTTCGTATATGAATTAGGACACGATGCTTTAAAAGTGCATAGTAGACAAAATATTAGTACTAAAGATTTAAAATCTAGTGTAGTTATATCTTATTTAGGTAATATCAATAATGACTCTGTTAATTTACATATTAAATAACAGAGAAGATATTATAATACGTGGGTGGAATAAGTAATTTAGTTCCACAGCAATCTGTTTTGTATAACTATAACTCAAATGATAGTGTTTTCTGCTCCTGCTGCAGCTGCTGCTGGTGTAGCTAAATTAAATCCTTGATTTGTTACAGGCTTTGTAGATGGAGGATGGGGCTTTTATGATTTCTTTAATGAAAAGCTCTACTATTAAAATTGGTTGACAAGTAAGTAGTTTTAATATTTCAAGTATGGATACATAAAAAAGATTTACATCTTTTAGAGGCAATACAATCTTTTTTTTTTAATGGAGTAGGTACAATTAGAAATAGTGATGAAGAAGATATGGTAGTTTATATGGTACCGTTCACTAGATGATATTACTAATGTAATAATTCCTCATTTTGATAAATACCCTCTATTAAGTCAAAAATATGTTGATTACTTATTATTTAAACAAGTAGCAACTATGATGAAGCAGAAGGAACATTTAACTCAAGAAGGTTTAGAAAAAATTGTGTCTATTAAAGCATCTGTAAATTTAGGATTACCGGATTCTTTAAAAGCTGTTTTTCCTAATATTAAACCTGTTTCTCGTCCAAAAATAGATAAACAATAATTAAAAGCCCTTAACCCGGGTTGAATATCAGGGTTTAGTTCTGCCGAGGGTTGTTTTTTAATTCGTATAGGTCAATCTGCTACACACAAAATAGGAGTTTATGTACAATTAGTTTTCCAACTTACTCAACATTCTCGAGATCGGGTACTTATGAAAAGTATTGTAGATTATTTAGGATGTGGTGGATTACGTGAACGTGGAGATTATATAGATTTTGTTAGTACTAAGTTTTCAGACAATTTTAATATTATTATACCTATGTTCCGTGAACATCCTATTATGGGTATAAAAGCCTTAGATTTTGAAGATTGACAAAAAAGCAGCTAATTTAATGCATAGTAAAGTTCATTTAACTTCCAGAAGGATTAGAACAAATTCGTCAAATTAAATCTGGTATGAATAGAGGAAGACTAATTGATTAATTTATTTTATCTTAGCATAACAGTAATTTGAACCTCTAAGCTTATCAATAAGTTGTTGAGGCCCTTGATTATATAATATTTATGTAGTGGTTAGATTCCAAATGTTGCTGTATTTATAGTGTAATACGGGTGTATTTGGGTCTAATCGGGTGGGTAGGTGGGTTTAATAATATTATTTATCAACATCGGTAATGCTAGGGTTGAAAAGAGGAGGGGCAATTAACAGAATTAGTAATTTATTTATTATACTTGTATCTGTAATTGCTTTACTTTTTTTATTTATTAATTTAGTTTTTGCTCCGCACCATCCTTATCAGGAAAAAGACTCAATGTTTGAATGTGGGTTTCATTCTTTTCAACAATCTAGATCACCTTTTAATATAGCATTTTTTTATATATGCTTAGTTTATTTATTATTATTATTATTATTATTAGATTTAGAAATATTATTAACTTCCCCTTTTGCAGTAAGTGAATGAATATGTAAATAATATTTATGGTTTAATTATAACATTGGGATTTATAACTATTATAACTATAGGTTTCGTGTTTGAATTAGGTAAAGGTGCATTAAAATACCTTCAAAACAGTATACATATACAATAAAAAATGAATCTTTAATTCATATATCTTATGTTAATTCCAGTGGAATTAAAAATGATAAACAATAAATTAAATTATTATAGCTAGAGTAGCTATAAATAAAAATAGTAGAGTACGCAGCAGCTGCTGCACTCGCTGCTGCGTAATGTAATGTGTCTTGGCAATGGGTTGTCCCACTGGGACCGCCGCCGGGTTAAAGAGACCTTCAGCTGGGAGGGGCTTGAGGAACTCAACAGCGATAGCGAAGGTTAAAGGGAAGTAACGGAGTGAGCGTGGACGCTCTAGGCTGATGATCTAAGTTATACAATGACTAGGATAACGAGCCTGATACACTTGTTACAGCAGGACGCCTGATACACCGCGCTAAGGTCACCATCGTGCTAGCATTTTATTACGATTTGACATACATCTTCCGGGAGTAGGGGGGGGGCCACGCAGAGTGGATGTATTGAAATCAATACCTTCCGAATATAACGCATACCCATACCAGGGAACTACGGGATCACTAAGGGTGGTAGTGATGCCACCTGAAATCCACTACCTGTTATATCAAGAGGGCGACGGAGTCATCATAGTACGAGCAATCGGAAGGGGGGGGGTGACAGTTACAATCGAGTAGGGTGAACGACGTACGTTACTTAAGCCGATAAGGCGGAGCCCGTGGCAGCGGTAATGCTTATAACCCTAACACTTTCCGGACCAAGTGTTGCAGATAGCCAGCCGATAGTGGAGAGCCAGCAGCAGCCGTATGAGACTATCATGTACGGTTCGGAGGGTAAGGTAAGAGGTCCCGAATAAGGATCTTGAGCGCCTGACCCTACAGCACAAGAAGAACAACACAAAATTTATATGTATATATATGAATATTATATATACATAAATAAGGAGATATAGTTTAATTAGGTAAACGCTGACTTTGTAGGTCGGATTCTAGGGTTCAATTCCGGGTATCTCCATTATTAATAAGGTATAATACATGTAGTACCGTACGTACGTACGGTACATATTTAGTTATATTAATGAGATTATTTATTAATATTCTAGTATTTTATTGTTATTTTATTATTATTATTATTATTATTGTAGTATTCCTAGTAAATAGTATTGAAATTATGATATTTTTATTAATTTACCTCTGTTGTGTTGTATATAAATAGCAATAGGATACGGGGGGGGGTAAGAAGGTATTAAAAAATAGCCGGTATGGTTGATAGGTGGTGTTGGTGAATGTGTGTGTGTGTGTGTGTGAAGGAGTGATTATTGGATTGACTAGGTGGTTATATGAGTATAAAAATTAATAAATGGTGTAAGTGTAATGAAACATGGATTATCATTATAATAATTATTTTCATCTGCTATTAATTATCTTCAACATAAAAATTTAAAATTAATAAGTGAAGTATGTGATGTAAATATTGAACATTTGGATCAGAAATTATCATTCTGTAACTGTAACTTTAATTGTAACTGTAACAGAACTTGTGCGCGGCATCGTAGATATTCTGAGTCTATATAAGCGATATAGATACAATTTTTAATTAGTGGGATACGTACGTACGTTCCTAATATACACATTGCCATTTTACTACGAAGTCGAAGGTCATAGATGGTAGTGGGTGGTGGTAGGTGGTTGTCTTTCGTCGTCGGCTGCTGCTTATTAGGCGGGTTAGCTTCACCTTCGCCTACTTTATCGTCGCATGCATTCAGCAGATCTTCACTTTCTACATGTGTATAAAGATTATATCAATATGAATTGATGTAAAGTGGTATAGGGTATATATACTAACAGACATATCATATCCGTGCGACATGCACGGGATATGAGTTCGCGGTGTGTGTTGTGGAGGACGAAGTGTAGCCTATTTAGTAAGATTAAGATGGCTTATATTTCGACATCAAGTTGACATTGGTCTTTTTCTAGAAAATTTACCGAAAAATTCTCATTTATTATAGGTTGGTTTTCTTTAATGTTAAAGGTAGCCAAAATACTTGGAACAGGATTTGCAACAACTGGGCTTATTGGAGCCGGAGTAGGTATAGGTATAGTTTATGGAGCTTTAATTTTAGGTGTAGCTAGAAATCCATCATTAAGCAGTCAATTATTTTCATACGCTATTTTGGGGTTTGCATTCTCGGAGGCTACAGGGTTATTTGCATTAATGATGGCTTTTTTGCTTTTGTATGTTGCGTAAAGGCACTTTTAAGTTATCTTTACAAATTAATCTTAATGATTAGTAAAAAAGTAAATATAAGTTATTTATATATATAAACTTGGTGCGACATCCGTGAGAGGGCGTTGTTCTTTGGAATTCTGGTCCGAATTTTACTGCATAACCGTCAGTGCGAAAGCACTATGCAGTCTAGGGGGTACTCACACATTTGGTTAGTCTAAGAAACACAAGTAGTGGACAGCTGAGTACAAGGTCTTGAAACAGACAGTGGGTCTGCCCCCCCCCCAGGTCGTCAAGATCAGTAGGAGCACCTATGTCGAGGCTGACGAACTCGATAGGCAAGGGGGGGGTCAATTATATGGGGTGTAACCTAACTAAGCAGAATATGTCGGTACATCTGGAGTATTGGATATTGTGATTCAAGTTGCGCGGTATGTTGGCGGTAAGCTCCACACACCTTTGTATGAAGGAAGAAAACTGCGGGATCGCCTAAGGGCACTACGTGAGTGCCTAGGAACTAGGATTATACCTAGGTCCCGAAAGGGAGGCGACGGAGCCATCATAGTACTGGGAGTTCAGGAAGGGTGGCAGTCATTACCCGAGGCCGCCGACACCTAAAGCCGACCTCCAGAGTTCTAGGAGTGGTGATCACGGAGTAGGGGGGGGGCCGAATAAGAAAAAAAATTATTGGAAACAAAGATTATAAATAATTCTACTTATATTAATAAAATAAAGAAAAAGAAAACGATGAGTATAATAGAAGATTATGAAAGTTGTATAATAGCAGGTGGTGGGTGGGGAGGGGGAGGTATTGGTAGTATTAGTCGTAGTGCGGCCAGTTATATATATATGTTCTATATAATATGAAAAGTATATATGATATATATATATATATACATATGTATATATATATATATATATATATAAAATTTCAATATAGAAAATCCTATTTTTTTTTATGTTTATTCTTATAAATTGATTGAATATGAATTTTGATGCTCCGAGTCCATGGGGTATATATTTCCAAGATAGTGCTACTCCTCTTCCTAAATGATCTGGGAAATCATTTTTAATGGGGATTAAACTACCAAATTCCGGAAAAGCCCTAAAGCTTATGATACCAAGCCGTATATGAAAATATACGAGTGGCTGAAGTAATTACTCAGGTATGGTAACAAGTCATAAGATGATCGAAAGAGAAATGGGTAATCGCGGATCTAAGTCAGTAATACGTGAAAGTATTACTGTAAAAGAGCAACGAGTATACGGTAGTTGGTGTGGTATTAATTTATCACATTTGAGATGTACTCTAATGGGTTTCGAAAGAAACTATCAGAACAAAATCCTTACTACTCAATTAGTTAATAAAATAAATTATTCCACATTATGTGTTAATGAAAACAAAGGCGATAATAATTTAAGAATAGATCCTAGTTTCTTTTCTGGTTTTGCGGATGCAGAAGGTTCATTTGTTTTAAGTATTACAAAAAGTAAAATAGTTAAATCAGGTTGAGTAATTAAACCAAGATTTCAAATACATTTACATAAAAAAGATTTATTTATCTTGAAAGCTATAAAAAATTACCTAGGTGTGGGTGAAATATATGTAAAAGCTACAACTTCTTCGGTTGAGTATAGAGTATTCTCTGTTAAAGAGTTAAAAGTAGTTTTAGACCACTTTGATAAATTTCCTCTTCTTTCACAGAAATACGCTGATTACTTTTTATTTAAACAAGCTTACCAGTTATTAGTTAACAAGGAACATTTAACACCAGAAGGTTTACGTAAAATTATATCAATAAGAGCATCTATGAATAATGGTTTATCTGGACCATTAAAAGAAGCTTTTCCTGATATTACCTTTGCACTAAGACCAGTAAAAGAAAATATCTCTATTTATAATCCTCAATGGTTGGCAGGATTTACTAGCGGAGAGGGATCATTCGTAGTTAAGGTTAGAAATGCTAAAGATAACAAATCTTGTGTTGTTGAGCTGATCTTTCAAATTAATCAACATGATAGAGATAAACAACTATTAGCTTGCATAGCTGAATACTTAAAATGTGGTAGAATATATAAACACTCTAAGAATGCAGTAGTATATAGAGTATCCAAAGCGTCAGACTTAACTGAAATTATTATCCCTTTTTTTCTTAAACACCCTATTTTAGGTATAAAAGCTTTAGATTTTAAAGATTTTTGCACTATTTCAGCATTAATTAAAAATAAAGCTCATTATACTAAAGAAGGATTAGACAAAATTATTCAAATTAAAGCTAATATGAATACAGGTAGAGTTGAGTACTAGTTTAGTATAACCTACCGTTGTTTATTTCATAAAATTAAACTATTATTAAGGAATAATTTTTAACTAATTGAATGTTAAATTTGTTTCATTTTTTTTTTTTTTGCAAATGGAAGGACTAGTAGAATTACATGATAATATACTGTATTATTTAATAATAATTTTATTTTCTGTAGGATGAATTTTATTATCTATAATAAGAAATTATATTAGTACAAAATCACCAATTTCACATAAGTATCTAAATCATGGTACATTAATAGAATTAGTATGAACTATAACACCGGCAGTAATATTAATATTAATTGCTTTCCCTTCATTTAAATTATTATACTTAATGGATTAAAGTTATATTTAGTCCACCTTACAAATTATTGTTTGTTTGGTTAAAGAGGAAGAATTTCAAGAAAAATTGATAAATACGTGTGTCTTAGTGTCAATTAACTTGAAGCGGAGCTTGTGAAAATAGATTTCATCGTTAGATGAATATTAAACAAGAACGTTCAACGACTAGAAGATAAATCTTATCTATGGATATTATTTTCCCATCACGACATGGCAAACATTTGTCATGTCTGATGGAGCCTCCTCCGTAAATGTATTAAAATAAAGTAATTTTATTTTAAAGTACTTTTACGATAACATAGTCTGAACCATATTGAAAAATATGGAATTAAAATTAAAGTTTTATCTTTAATTAACAACAATGAAAGTTAATAAGAGCTTTACAGAGTCAGTGATATTAATAAATATCCTGAATAGTAAACCTATATTAAAAAATATATTTACTCATTTATACAAATTAAGAAAAATAAATTATGGCTATTATAAAAATAGTCATATTGGCTTATATGTTCCAAATCGAGATTTTACTTGTATATATAATAAAGGTTTCTTAGTAAGAAGTTATAGCACTTTATCATTAACAGATGTGTCAAATAAAGACAATTTAACAGATGATATAAAAATGAAAAATTTTTATGAATGATTTAGTGGGTTTGTTGATGCAGAAGGATGTTTCTATATAAGTATAAGTAAAATCTGTTCTTTTAGATTTCAAATAAATTTACATAAGGATGATATAAATGTATTACATTCTATTCAGAAATCATTAGGATTTGGAGAAGTCAGATCTTACAAAAATTATGCATCTTTTACTGTAACTAGATTAAAAGATATAGCTCAACTTTTGAAAATATTTGATAAGTATCCTCTTCAAGGTTCAAAATGACTTGATTACAGAGATTTTGTAAAGGCTTTTGAGCTTTATACTAATTCAGCCTATAGTACTGATGTATTAAAAGAAATTACAAATATTAAAAACAATATGAATCGTTTAAGATTAGATTATACTATGCCAAAAGATATTAATATAAGTCCTTACTGACTTTTAGGTTTTATAGAGGGAGAAGGATGTTTTAGTATTAATAAACATAATAATTATAGATTAGATTTTAGCTTATGTCAATCTTCAACTAATCTTGAATTAATGAAAAGTATTAAATTATACTTAGAGAATTTATCGAATACGAAAAGTGATTATACAAACGCAATCAGTATTTCTGAAGTAAAATTTAATAATCCTAATCAAAAATCTGTTATAAGAATTGAAACTGCACGTGTTCCATATATAACTGATGTTCTTATACCTTTCTTAGAAGGTCTTACTTGACAAAGTAAAAAATTTTTAGACTTTCAAGATTGAAAAAATATTTTGAAATTAAAAGAACAAGGTCATCATTTAACTGAAAAAGGTGCTAAATTAATAGATCTTATAATAAGTCAAACTAATAATAGACTATCTACATCTTTAGACCGTGTAGTTGTAGATAGAGAACAGTTATTAGCAGAAGTTAATGATTTACTTAAGGGACCTTCAAATTTTGAAATAAAAACCACTCACACTCACTCTTAAGGAAGGTAGTTCTTTTTAAATTGTTAATTAAGGATATTCTTTATAATAACAAATTTGATAGTAAGGGTTTATTTTTGAAGTTGTTATATGACGCTTTCTTCATTTGGATGTAATTGTAAATACCTTGATCATAAAATCCAGCTAACTCATTATTTTTCTTCGAAGTTATCATCATTAAGTAATTTAAATAAAATCGCACTGTGTTCCCTTGTTGCATAAAAAGATTATTTTCTTCTCAAGCTACAAATCCATGAGTGGTAGAAAAACCGAGTTCTGCTGAGAATAATCCTTGATTCGTTTCTGGATTTACAGATGGTGAAGGTTGTTTTTCAATATCTATTGTTGCAAACCAAAAATCTAAAACTGGTTGAGTAGTTAAATTAATATATAAAATTGCTTTTTCAGAAAAAGATCTTGTTTTATTGGAGAATATAAAAAATTTCTTTAAAGTAGGAAAAAGATATAAACATGGAGCAGAATCAGTTCAATACCAGGTTGAATCAATAAAAGATTTAGAAATTATAATTGGTCATTTTGATAGATACGGATTAATCACGCAGAAGCGGGTAGATTATGAACTTTTTAAAGAAGCGTTTTATATGGTTCAAAAAAAAAAGAACACTTAACCTCTGAAGGGTTGCAAAAAATTGTTGCACTTAGAGCCTCTTTAAATTTCGGTTTATCCGAAAATTTGAAATTAGCCTTTCCTTCAGTTGTCCCTGTTTTAAGACCTAACTTTAATAATGAAAAGACACTTGATCCTTATTGATTAGCTGGTTTTACTTCAGCTGAAGGGTGTTTCATTATAAGTGTTAATGAGGCGTCTGACAGGAAAGTAGGAGCTCAAGCTAAGTTAGCTTTTGATATTACTCAACATCAAAGAGATGAGGAACTAATAAAAAGCTTGGCAGGGTTCTTTGGCTGCGGGGCTGTTTATCAAAATAGAGGAGCTTTTAGATTTATTGTTAACAAATTAAGTGATATTAATGAGAAGATTATTCCATTTTTTATTAAATATCCTGTACAAGGGAAAAAGTTTCTTGATTTTCAAGATTGATGTAAGGTTGCAGATATGATGAAAGAGAAAAAGCACTTAACTATAGAAGGATTGAACGAGATACGTAAAATCAAAGCTGGAGTTGCTGATAGAGGAATAAATTAATTTTAACGTACGTACGTATTTATAATTTTTCAAAAGAAGTAAATATAAGTCAAGCATAAGCAAATCTAAAGGCAGGGTTAGAGTGCTTAGCTTCTCAACTCTTCCAAAGATAGAGTCTGATGGTCACTTAGGGAAAGAAAGAGAAGGTTATTTATTTACTTCCAGGGTGGAACTTCTAATAAGGTAGAAAATTTGTAATTTCGGTACGCAGTACACCCCCGGTTGTCCCTAACAGACAACCGGGGTTTAAATAAATATTATCATTCTTCTCGTCTAAATGTATGTGTGGCAATCGTGGATGAAAAGGGTAATAAATTACATTCTTTTGATTCTCTAGCAGATTGTGCTAAATTTTTAAAAGTAGATCCTAGTACAATATCCAAAAGAAAAAGTAAAGGTATACCTTTTATATTAAATAATCAAACTGTTTACATTAAAGATGATATAGTGTAGTAAATAATAATTAGTATAAAGTGATAAAGTGGTTTTTGTAATTTAATTGTAAGTAATATTAATATTTTTAAGATATAATTTTTATATCATTATGGCTATATCTAATAACAATAAGTGATTATAATAAGTGTATAAATGAGAGTAGAAAATATTAACTAATATTTTAATGTTGTTGTTGTTATAACATATTTGGAAGTTAGTGACCCTTCAATGTCAATTATCGCAGAAGGTTTCTTTATTGGTGGCCTTAAATTATTTATATCATATGTTTTTTATAAAATAAAAGATGCCAGTAATGTAATACTTTTTACTGGAGAAAAAAATAATACTTATCTATCTTATAATTGACTAGCTCAAGTCAAGGATACTGGTTACTCATTACGTTCTAAATCTCATAAATTTACTAGTTTAGAGTTCAAAAAAGGATTTCATACAAAAATTAGAGCATCTAGTAGAATAGGACCTCACAATCAAGATGTTTTATCTGTAATTATAGGGTCTTTACTAGGAGATGCTTATGCATGTGCTAGAATAATAGAAGGTGTTAGATTCTCGTATAGACAAAGTGAAATACATAAAGATTATTTATTTTGACTTTATGAATTTTTTTTACAAAGAGGTTACTGTTCAACTCTTAAACCTAGAAGATATACTAGAATAGTTAAAGGTAAAGAGTTATATGGCTATGAATTTAATACTTTTACTTTTAGAAGTTTTAAATGAATCCATAAATTATTTTATAAAAAGGGTGTAAAATATATAAATCCTAATTTAGAATTATATTTAACTCCTTTAGCTTTGGCTGTATGAATAATGGACTCTCATACTAAAGTTTTAAAAACTAAACAATTAGCCATTTTTACTTCATTTAAAAAGAGTGAAGATTTAAAAATATTGGTTAATATCTTAACTATTAAATTTGGTATATATAGTACTGAAGGTATATATGAAGGTAAAAATGTAATTCTTATTAATAAAGAATCTGTAAAAAAACTACAAACACTAGTCGAGCCTTTTATTTTACCTTCTTTAAAATATAAAGTAGGTCTTAGTTCTAAAAAAGATACTTGTTTATTATTGCCTACCGAGCAGCATAGCTTCGGGCCCGCACTAAAGGATAGATGTAGCTCGGCTTCGGCTACAAAAAGTTTATCAGATAGTAACAAGTTAGTCAGAGGACATAGATTTTATTCTAATAATAGTGTACATAACTCTACTTCTGTAATTGCATCTTATTCTAATCCTTTTGAAATAAGAGACTTTATCTATAAAGAAAATAAAAATAAAGCCGGAGTTTATCGTTGGGTTAACTTAATTACAGGGAAACATATATCGGTAGTTCAGCTAATTTAGCTAAGAGATTTGCAGATTATTTTTCCACTAGTTTCTTAACTAGAGAAGCTAATAGAACAAAAAGTATTATTTATGCTTCTTTATCGAAACATGGATATAGTAATTTCAAATTAGAGATATTAGAGTATTGTGATAAAACAGAAGTATTGATTAGAGAACAATATTATTTAGATTTATATAAACCTAAATATAATATTCTTAAAATAGCTGGTTCCAACTTAGGTTATAAACATACGGAAGATACTTTAGCTAAATTTAAGCAAAGAAAACTATCTGAAGAATCATTAGGTAAATTGCGTGATCATTTAGCTAGTTTAAATCCTACATTAAACGAAAAAAACGTATAGAGGTATGTATATATGATTTTTATAATGATAAAGATACCTTATATGATTCAATCGCTGAAGCCGCTAAAGCTATTGGAACAGATACTAAAACTATATGGGCTAAATCTAATACAAATGATAAAGAAATCATACCGTTTAGAGGTAGATATGTAATAACTAAATTAAGTGAAGGACAAACTAAACAAGATCATATTCGTAGAATTGAGTCTGCAAAAGCTAATTTAAATATAGGTCTAGAAAAGTGGAAAAATGCTTTGGGTAAAAAAGTAGTAGTATCTAATATTGTAACAAATGAAATAACTATTTATAATACAATTAGTGAGGCTGCTGTTGCTTTAAACACCAGTAGGACTACAATTGTTAGACGTATTAAAGATAAAAAACTTTTTAACAACACATATATTATTAGCTATGATATACAAAAAGAGGGGTTAGACTAAAGCCTCTATTACTAGACGGGTGTTGAACAGGTAGCGGAGTTAGAATTGCTACTAATTGTTTTAAATTAGAGGAGGTAAAATTATTAGCAAATATGCTAGTTAAACTTTATGGTTTAAATTATACAATTCAAACTATAAAAGGACATCATTCTATATATATATATATTACAAAAGATTCTATACCTAAACTAAGAGATATAGTATTACCTCATGTAATACCTAGTATGAGATATAAATTAGGAGTAAAGGATAACCAATAAGTATAAGTTCTTTTAATAAACATATGATATATTTAATAGTCGTGAAGTTAGTAGAAAGAAGTAACTAAATAATAGAGCCATATTTAGTTAATGTATTAACGTTCAGCGAAGCCTGCAGCGTTAGTATAAGTTTCAATCTATTAATTTCTAAGATCTCGACGGGGATCTTTAAGAAGATTATTTCTTCTTTGGCGACACGAGTGAAAACAGTCAACGTATTATTATTATTATAATCAGTATCGCCTACCCAGGTTTAATAATAATACAAGACTGTCAGTAGATAATTTTTATTTTTTTTTTATCTATTGCAACAGACTGGGTCACTTGTGGGTGGTTAAAAATAATAACTACTTAATGTACAGTCGAGAGGTTATTAACCTCGCACCAATGATACTGATCTTACCAATATCCGGATTTTTTAAATTCTAATGAGGAATTTATAGAATTTGATTCATATATAGTTCCGGAATCAGACTTGGAAGAAGGGGCGCTTAGAATGTTAGAGGTAGATAACAGAGTTATCGTTCCTGAATTAACACATGTTAGATTTATTATTACTGCAGGAGATGTTATACATTCTTTCTCTTGTAACTCTTTAGGTATTAAATGTGATGCTTATCCCGGTAGATTAAATCAGGTATCTGTATTTATTAATAGAGAAGGAGTTTTCTATGGTCATCCCCATTAAGGGACTAACTGACATTGGCCTAAACTGTAGTGAACCTACGGTTAAAAACCATCAAATTGCGGGAAACCCCTAAAGGAATCTTAACCAAGTAAGTATGGTAACATAACTTATGGCACAGGTAATGACTCGTGGTATGGTAAAATCAAGATTCATTATTCAATGGGCAATCCGCAGCCAAGTGCCAAATATAAAATATTTGGTATGCAGTTCATCGACTAGACGGTGGTTGGTATTATTAGTTTTAATAATGCTTAAGATATAGTCAACACCCCCCCTGAAAGGGTGCGGGGATCTCTACAATAGTTTGCTAAACTATTTTTAATGTAATTAATAATAATAAACACTAAAATTATTGAAACACATAAATCATTTGTCTATTAAGTTTAAACTAAAAATATTGTTCGTTATTTCGGCATCTGTTCCATTCTGTTTAGTTTAGTTTAGTTTAAATATCGCGCATGACGTACGTATGTATGCGTGGGTGGTTGTATACTATTGTAGTAGTAGTAGTAGTAGTAGTAGTATTTGCAAGATAGAATAAATAGAAGTGTTTTTTATAATGATAATCTTTTAAAGTTTAATAAACGTATAGGATTAGGTTCTATAGCTGCTACTCTAACCTTAACTAGATCTTTTAGTTCCTCTATATCTTTGAAGGAGGTGGAGTATAATCCTGAGTCTTTAGCGTTAGAACATATTAATAGTGGAAAACCTACTACTTCATCAGTAATTAATCAAATATTATTAAATCAAAATTTATCAGTGACTGATTCAAAATTAGAAGAACTATTAAAAGTTAAAGGTGTTGAATTGGATCTTCCTATTACTACACCGGAAAATAAAAAACTTTTAGATGAATTAACAGGTAAATCTGCATATAAGGGTTTTTTTGGTGTATACATATTTATACATAAAAAAACAGGTAGTAAATATGTAGGTTCATCTAATTTACTAAGACGTAGGATGGAGTACTATTTTAAGGGAGATTTTCCTTTAGTTGGTAAATTTTTACCTTTATTGCGTCAAGAAGGACTAGGAGCTTTTAAATTAGTAATCTTTAAATTAGATAGTAATAAATTTAGTTATAGAGACGCATTAATTTTAGAACAATATTATTTATTAAATAAAGAATTTAACTTGAATACTTTAAGAGTTGTAAATGCAGGATCTTCAAAAGGTGATGCTGTATATGTTTATGATTTAACATGTAGTACTCTTTATTACCATGCTAAATCTAGAATTGAGTTAAAAAGAGTGTTAAAAATACACACTGAAACTAGTAAAAAGTTTGTAGATTCTAAAATGCCATATCTTAATAAATTCTTATTATTAAGTTATCCTATTCCTACTGCTTCAATAAGCAATATTTCTGTTAAAGAATTATTAGATATGATGCAAGAAGAAAGACAAAAAATGTATGCATTAGGAACTCGTAGAAGTATTCGGGTGGAGTTAGAAATTAAAGAAGGAAATCCATTTGTAGATTCTTGAGGTCAAAATTTAGAATTTGATTCTTTAACATCTTGTATTAAGTATTTAAGAGAATTAGGTTTAACTATAAAAAGAGAAACTCTTACTAGATATATAAAAAATGAAAAAGTGTTCCATCGTGCGCCGTTTTGGTTATTTCTCGCCAGTGAACTTAATCTATTAAGTCAGATCATCCAGTTTCGCAGACTGAGATCTTCGGGAGGCTTAATTGGATTGGGCGTCACCACCGCTCCAGCAACGCGGTGTAAACCATTGATCTTACCTACCACCGAAAGGAATGGGGGGACAATAGCATGACAAGAAGGCCGGTGAGACCCTGGGTGGCTGGGTCGAGAAGTCGTGTCGAGGTAAAGCAACCATGGTCAATCTCTGCATCCTACCGGGGGCAAAACATCCCCTGCTGGCGGCCACCGCAACGCCAGTATGTATGGTCTAACGGGTCGGTCTTGGAGGCACGTTAGAGCTGGACTGTACACTGTAACACGCATGGTGAACAAATGGGTGTGACCTAAAGTTGCAATGAGAGACGAGAAAGAAACAAATACGGGATCACCTAAGTCCGGGGACGGATATGGTGACGGAGACTCAATATTAGTTAGCGAGCGGGCGCAAGTCGCTATACGAAGTGAGTCAGCCATCGAATCATATGGGCCCAAGTTCGGAGTCAACTTAAATGGGGGGGGGCCGGAAGGAGGTGCTGGTATGACACATGTCTAGTAGTTAGGGACTATTAGATGGACATAGAGTCCAAAGTGTGCACGGGTGCGAATCCCTTCGATGGGGGAAAGCCGTATGATGGGAAACTATCACGTACGGTTTGGGGGAAGCGTTCTGGTGACCGAAAGGATCGAAAGGTCTTAAACCCTAAATCGCCTATGGGGCTGGTCTGCCATCCCACATTTCTTATGTAAATATTCAGAAAAAGCATTACCTGAGAATTTTGAAGAAATAGGATTAATTATTGATGAATATAAAAAATTAAAAGAAGACGCTGTTGCTGACTCATTAAAAGTCAATAAAAAAAAAATAAACCTATACTAGTAAAAGGAGAAAATTTTGAAAAAGAATTTGAAAGTATTATGGATACAGTTAGATATTTTAAAACTTTAAATATCAAATTAGATAGAAAGATTTTAAATACTCGTTTAAAAGATGGTAAAATATATAAAGGTTATTTTTTTACTTATAAACAACGAGGTTAAAGTTTATGTTGTCTTTTCAAGGTAAGGCTAGATAGATAGGAGTAGACAAGATATACTAATAAAAGTTTATTAATTACATTAAATTACAGTAGAGAGGTAAATTGCAATGTTCAGAAATATGTGGTATTCTGCACAGTTCTATGCCAATTGTAATAGAATCTGTTTCTTTAGAAAAATTCCTTACTTGATTAGAAGAACAATAGTTTATATTTATTATCTTATTATCATTATTATCTTTTTTTTTTCTCTTTAGACAAGACAACAGCTTAAAATTTTTATGTTATAGTTCTAAAAATTAAAAAAAAATCATTAGTGATGTAAAGGATTGTAAAAAAAAAATTATATTTTACAGTTATAGTACTATGAGGTGGTGGTAGGGGTAACTAGTGAGGGTATTAGAAATTTTCGAATCTTCGGGCCCTTACGGCCAGGTTCGCACCCGTATGTCCCGGTTGCAGCTAGTAGTAGTAGTAGTAGTAGTAGTAGTAGTAGTAGACAACCGGGGTTTAGTTCGAGGAGTTTAATTGATAATATGATATGATAGAGTAGTTAACAATGGATTTGGCTAGAGCAGGCAGGAAATATGTTATAAGGGAGGATATTACTAATAAAGCGGGAGGTGGGCTTTATTTATAGCCAGCTAGATTTAACCGTACGTTAATACGGTTAAAAGCTATTTTTATTCTTTATGATAACTATGAAAACTTTGGTTAGAATGAATAATAAATATATTATAAGTGCGCTGGTACTGTATTGTACTTTTGGCATAAGCTCGCTACTAACGAAGTAGCCGGAATGCAGACAACTTCCTGTGCGCCGTTTATTACAAGGTGATACGAGACACCTGTGAGTTACTACCGAATCACTCACTAAATCGACTGACTCATCCTACAACGAAAGACGTAGGGGGGGGGGCACTCCCCGTTTTTTTTTTACTCTAATTGAGTAAAATTACACTATTTTTTACGTTTAGGGTATATAAACGGCTTATCGGAAATATACGGTGTATAATCTGAGACTATTTCACCGTTAATGACCAATAAGGGCATGGTTCAATAATTACCTAAGGGTATTCTTTTATTCAATGTAGGAGATAATGTTATCGAAACATCATCATGTCTAACTACTTTTCTGCTGCCATCGATTATAAATCTTTTTTCTCTTTTTTCGATATTCTCTCCTGATAGAAGTTTCATATACTCTTCACGAGATATAGAACCTCTTTTTACACCCTTACCCTTTCTTATTTCTGTTATTTTATCAGAAATAATACCGTCTTTAACTTTATACCCTCTGGCATAATATACTTTAGGTAAGGCGTAAATTCCTTCCTTGATTACAAATTCTAATTTCCATTGTCCTAATTCATCACCTACCATTTCATCTGGTAGTTGTTTATTAGTATGGATAGAATCTGTATCTACTGCGTAAATAATAAGATCCGGGTTTTTTTCTTTTAATTTTCTAATAGCCTCAAATAATCTTATTGTACTATACGCAGTTATGGCTATTGCTATTGGTAAGCTCTGTTCAACTTCATATGCAGATTCATTATGGCGTAGTCTAATCTCCTCTTCAGGACAGTTGCTTTCTGCAACTTGATCTTGAATAAATAAAGGAGATAATTCATTATTATATGATATCCAATGAAGTTTATCAGAAATTGGATTTATGTCTTTTACATGATATTTATTCTGTATTTTAAGACTTTCTTCAGGTGTAACAATTGCAGTTATACCGTTATCCATTTTTAATCCGAATCTACCGTATACACAATTTAGTAAAAGTTTAGCGGTGAGCCTATTAATGTTAGTAGTTGTATCTCTACCTGATTTAATATTATAGTATGTATCTATAAAATTATCAAGTATTTTCTCGGCTTTAAATTTATAACCGTATACAACTTTAACTGTATAGCCTCAGTAATCTCTTACGTATTTTAGCAATTCGCTAAAATACATACCGCTTCAATTACCAATTGGATTGATAATAGACTTATCGGGAAGTCTAAACGGTAACGGAGGATACATTATTTCTTCTTTGTGTTTACCATTCTCGTCTTTAGGAGTTTCAATCTCAGCATATGCGATACCAAAATAATTATCTAGTACTGGATCAGTACTATATATTGGCGATCCTACAGGTAGAGGTTGTTTCATAGAAGCTGGGTGTGATGAATTAACATCATAAGCAAATCCTTCTCCTTCACAAGATCTGTGATAGGCTTCGGTAATACCTCCGAAATAAGCGTTTCTCATATTATCATGAGCGGGTCCTTTGATTTGAAAGATCTCTGAAGCGTTTAGATAATTAGTTAAAAGAATTCTAAAGGCAAGAGAACTAATCGTAGGGGATTTAGTAATGTTAACAGTTTCCATCCTAAATATATCATTAGAGAAGGAGATTAATACTTCAAGCAGAGTAAGGAGGTCATTCTCCAAGTATTTAAGGGTTTCATCCCTCATACTTCAGTTATCTGTTTTAATATTATTATAATCGTCCATTGTTACACCTTTATAGAATCCGAAGGCTGGTTTAGGACCAAGATAATCTAAATTATCCTTATTAACGAATTTATAAGGAAAATACTCTTTCTAACGTTAGTCTTAAGAGTTTTACCTAAGTTATCTAAAGAGTCAGGTAATAGTAATAAACTATCCCTGAAAACCATAGAATGACGAACACTAGATTTCACAGGTTTAAACTTATCAGACTTAGAAAGTACACCAACATCACTCTTATCAGAAAGTTGTAATACACGCAGCAGTTCGAGTAATTTATTCCGGTGTATATTAATCTCTAATTTATAGTATTTTGCCAATACTTCGTTAATATAGAGTAAGTCAAATTTAGATAGGTTATGGACATAAACAGTACCGAGATTACTTTTCAACATCTCGTCAAAACAAGCTTTAAACATTTCTTCAGCAGAAGCGAAGTCAGTTATATAGTAAGTTTTGACGATAGTTTTACGCTTCTCTTCGATATATTTAGCGAATCCACAAGCGTAAGGACGGAAAACGTTATTATCATCAAGATAACATTCTATGTCAAAAGTAGAAATGTTTAAATTTTGACGTTTATCGATTTTCTTATTTTTTAATGCCTTACACTTAAGTTCTCTTTCGAAATAAAGTACTTCGCCCTTTCGGCCATCTATAAAAATAGAAGTACCACCAAATTTACGAACGAAGGTATTTTTATCTTCAAGAGTATTAAAGTAATCGGTACATTCTAAATAAACATCGTTATTTTTAAAGATGGTTAGATTTCTAACGTCCTTCTCCTCTTGTTTATGAATGAAGATGTTAACATCATCCTTAAACTTGATGAGCTGACCTTCGTAAGTCTTTCCATCTTTAACAATGCTATTACCGATTATTTCACCTTTAATATCAAATGTGAAAGGCATATTATCATCGATATATTTCCGTATTCCTATATGGATTCGGGTTTTCTTCGATGGAATAATCTTCTCATTAATCTTTATTTTCAACCTCTTTTTTAAGGTCGTATTTAATAGTTCTATATTTAAAGATTAATTTCCCTTCGATTCCTTCTATACCATATCTAAATCTTGCATCATTCAAGCTTCTTTCAATTCAGTTTTTCAACAGCATTGGCCGAACGTTTCTAGTAACAAGAATCTGTTGGCTTAAAGAAATAACTTCGCTATTGATAGATAAACTAATATCTACGACAATTGGCATTACAGCATAGAGTCAACCTTCTTTAAGATTATCTTCAATGAAGGATTTTATATCCTCTAATGTAATAGTAGTAATGTCGCCAATAAGTTTATATGTAATTCCACCATATTCCCATTTAGTAATATTATTATCAGTGATAACACTATTATGAGTTCTGATGGAATCGGTAGGAATACCTAATGCCTGAAGGACAGATAAGTCAACTTTATGTACTTCCTTTTCAAGGCATTGGTCTACTTCTTTACCTACTCCTTTTCCATCATTTTCACTATTATTATTGCTGCTGCTACCACTAGAAGATGAATATGGAGAAATATTTAACACACTACGTCATAATAATCAACCGCGATTATAAGCGATTGAATTGACAATGCGCTAAGCTATTCGTAAAGTAGAAAGAAACGCAAGGTTTTAAATAAACAAAGTTATTAAAAGAACTACTACGAAACATGGATAAAAAGAAGATAAAAGTATATCTTAAAAAGAATACCACCTATCATAATACCTAACGTATTACTTCCATCATAGTACCTGTTTGGTGCACTTTTGCGTGGTTTTTGGTCCTATAAATTAATAATACCTGGTTAGCCTGGTTAGCAACCAGACCACTAACAGTGGGTGATATTATTTAGTTGAACTATATAGGTACGCATGGTTATGCACATAACGCACCTGAGGGATCCCAACCCTCACGTTAAACGTACGTACTACGTACGTACTACGTACGTACGTGTGGAACATTACTTCCAAGTATCTTCTTGGAAACCTCCACCTTCCGTAATGGATAGGCATCCTACTCGAATTTTTTTTTTAAACCACTAATGTATTTTATACGTGATTACGTGGACCTCCCGAGAATAGGTATGGATAAAAATTATCCGATTAATCACGCAGGGAAAAATCTCAGTTAGATTTTTTAGAATTACTATTAATTATATTTATAAATATATTTATATATATATATATATATATATATTTATATTTATATTTTTATTTATATTTATATTTATATATTAATTACTATAAATGTATTTAATAGCATATTACTAAAAATGGCCAACAGATATTTCTCTCCTATAGATGCACGAGGGTTATAGTGGCTAAATTAGTACACCCTTGTACTGGTATCACCATCTTTTTTTCTACGCGCTTTATTATTTGCTGCAGAGGTTGATTTATTAGATGTCGAATAATAATAATAATAATAATAATAATAATAATAATAATAATAGCACAGTAGGTTAAAATAATAGTAAGACCCGTTATTTCTTATAATTGTATAAAATAAGGGTCTGTTAAAACTATTAAAACTACTTTTATAGTAGATCATAGCGACAATAGTGTAATAAAATATCTTAATAAGATACCGGCGGCATCTTGGCCTAATTGGCAAGGCATAGTATTACGGCTACTGGGTATGTGAGTTCGAATCTCGCAGGTGCCTATATCAGATTAGCTTAGGATATTCTTAGTTCGATCGAGGTTGAGATAGGTATATAGTAATTAAAAGAGTATAGTTTAATGGTAAAACAGAAAGCTTCAACCTTTAAATTCTTAGTTTGAATCTAAGTACTCTTGGTTAGGAGGCTGGAGAATACATTATAGGGAGGGTATTCACAGATAAGGCGGGTTTCGTTTCGGTGGGCCTTATTCTTAGCTATTGTGCAGTGTTGTGCTGCTGTGTTGCTTGCTACGAAGTCGCGTGCGACTTCGTAGCGACAGCACCCGAGTCTACTCTGTAACAAGCTATGGCTACATTAAATAATTTAATTTTATACAAAATATATATATATAATGAATATTACCTTAATACTTTTTTTAATAGGAATTTTAGGATTCGTATTGAATAGAAAAAATATAATATTAATGCTTATTTCAATAGAAATAATGCTATTGTCTATAACATTCCTAATATTGTTAAGTTCACTTAACATGGATGATATAATTGGCCAAACTTATGCTATATATATAATAGTTGTGGCAGGTGCAGAATCTGCTATAGGTTTAGGTATTTTAGTTGCTTTCTATAGATTAAGTAACTTTCCTGATAAAAATCCAAGATCTAATTATTCTTATTCACGTTTTAATTTATTACCTTCACCAATAATCCAAATAAGGAATTATTCTAGTGAAACCTCGGGCTGCTTCGCAGACATCGTTAGAGGCGACTGACGTAGGGCGGTCGCCGGGACCGCTTCGCAGGAAAATAGTTTTAAGTCCTTCATTTATAAGTGGATTCACTGATGCTGAAGGTTCTTTTGTTGTAACTATTTTAAAGAACCCTAGATATAGAACAGGATGAAATGTACAAGCTAGGTTTCAAATAAAGTTACATGAGAAGGATAGAGCTTTATTATTAATTCAAGATTTTTTTGGTAAAATTGGATATATATCTAAAATAAATGATAAATCTACTACAGTTGAATTTAGAGTTAGTGATATAAGTAGTTTAAATAATATAATTATACCACATTTTGAAAAGTATCCATTAATAACTAATAAATATAAAGATTTTATAATATTTAAACAAATTGTATTGTTAATGTCAGAGAATAAACATACTACTTTAGAAGGTTTAAAAGAAATATTAGAATATAGAGCGTCCCTTACTTAATTGAGGTTTATTTAAAGCTTTAAAGGAATCTTTCCCTTCTATAGTACCAGTTAAAATAGTAGAAAGGGAGGATAATATATTAAGTAAATTATCTTCAGACTGAATCGCGGGTTTCTCAGCAGGAGAATCCAATTTTTTTTTTTATAACTATATCTGGTACTAAGTATGATTACGTTTTTCTATAGCTCAAGATTCAAGAGATATATTGTTATTAAAAAGTTTAGTTGAATTTTTTAATTGTGGTTATGTAGCTAAATATAAAAACCGTAAAGTATGTGAATTTATAGTTACAAAAATTAATGATATAATTACATATATTATTCCTTTTTTTGATAAATACAAAATTGAAGGTTCGGCCCCCGCTGTCTCCGTAGTCGACAGCCGGGGTAAATATAAAGATTATGTTAAATTTAAAGAAGCTGCTATCCTTATTAATAATAAAGAACATTTAACTGAAGAAGGTTTAAATAAAATAATAGAATAAAAAAAAAAATTCTATGAATAAGAATGATTAGAATTATCTTGCTTAAAAGGAAAGTTTCCGGCCCCTTTTGGGGGGGGGCACCCCCCCCGCCCCAGACAGACGGCCGGGTCTTGATCACCAAAGGCGAAGTGAACCTTCGTCTAGTCTTATAATATAAGGCGAAACTCTCAAATTGCGGGGAACTCTTAAAGACAAATCTACCAAGTTAATATAGTAATATATTAATGGAACAGGTAATGACTCGTTGTATGGTAAAAACGGTTTGTATACATAGAATATCCGCAGCCAAGCACCAAGTATTCTAAGAAATATTGGTGTGCAGTTCATCGACTAAACGGGAGTTGGTTAATGGCATATATATACTAAATATATGCTAATTAGCTTAAGATATAGTCAGTCTCGATACATGAGTATTGAGGTAAAACGAAGAGGAAGTATTGCAATTGAATATAAATAATGTATTTAAGTATAATAATCTTACCATTATTAGGATCTGTAGTGTCTGGCTTTTTTGGTAGAAAAGTTGGAGTTAGTGGTGCACAATTAATTACATGTTCAAGTGTAATAATTACTACAATATTATCAATAATAGCTTTTTTTGAGGTAGGTTTTAATAATATCCCTGTTACTATAAATATATTTAGATGAATAGATAGTGAATGATTTATTATCAATTGAGGTTTTCAATATGATAGTTTAACAGTTTGTTTTGTGGGTCTGTGCAGTGCACAGATAGAAGCTGTGTTGGTTTTAATCCAACTGTATAAGAAGATGTTGATGAAAAAATCCGGTAGCTTGCGCACCACCCCCGGCTGTCGACTACGGAGACAGCCGGGGTTTAGTTATATGATAGTTAGTATATCGGCTTCGCCTAAATCACCCTATACTTTAGAATCTTTAAACGGTTTTACCAATCAAAATTTAAAACTCACATGTCTCGCCGACTTCGTAGGCGCCTCTCTTCGGTGCTTGAGTTCATCAGGACGTAAGTCGATAGTGGGCAGTCTAAATCAAAAAATGAGTTATTCAATGCTTAGTAGTAGTAGTAGTAGTAGTAGTAGTGATGCAGAGGGTTATGCCGCCTTAAAAGAAGGTTTTCATCATCATCCTATGGCCGAATCCGAATTTTTACAATGATTCGTGGGATTTACCGACGCTGAGGGAAATTTTAGTATTAACCCTGTATTAAGCAAAGACAGGTTAACTATTTCCAAGGTAGGATTCATGTTTAAAATTGCTTTACATAAAGACGATGAGAAAGTTTTAAGATATATTAGCGCCAAATTAGGAGTCGGAGGAGTTCGTCTTTATAAAAATGAATGTATATTTAGTGTTACGGATAAAAAAGGTATACTTTCCTTAATATCAATATTCGATAAATATAATCTGAATACTTCCAAATATTTAGATTATTTAGATTTTAAAGAAGCTTTTTTTTATTATATTAACAGAGAGAAGAATTTAGATACTTATAGCAAAAGTATGGTAAAAACTAAAATTCTAGAACTAAAAAATAAAATGAATACTAGCCGTTTTAACTTTGATAGACCAGAAAGTTCTAAGATTATAATTACTAAGTATTGATTATTAGGGTTTATAGAAGGGGATGGGTCTTTTTTTATAAGAAGAGACAATTTGACACCTACTTTCTCTATTGAAAATACTGGTGTACAACTTCCTGTTTTACTTAAAATAAAAGAATTTTTAGAGAGTTCTCTCGGTTTTGATAAATATTCTTTATATAAAATCAAAAATTCATCTATTATATCAATAACTACAGTAAAATCTAGAAGTGTTAATGGTAGAAGTAGTGTATTCCTTAGTATAAACAACATTAATGTTATATATAATTATTTAATACCTTTTTTTTCCGATGTTGAATTTTTAACTAAAAAAGGGAAAGATTTTCACGATTTTAAAATTATTAGTAAGGCTGTTTACGAGGGAGCCCATAGAAAAGAAGAGATAAGATCTTTAATTTTAAAATTGTCAAATACTATGAATAATTTTAGATTATCTACATATAAGGGAGTAGTTCAATATTTAAATAAAGAAGAATTAAATAAATTAATAACTGCAGCACCTACAATTGAGCGCCTTATAGATGGAAGGGTGAGGGATAAGATTACCAAAAAAATATTAACTAAACAAGTTAGTTGTGTGTACGAAATACTTAAAAATGACGAAGAGGTTTTATTGGCAGGTTCCTTAACTGAAGCTGCTTCAATTGTAGGGTTATATCCTGAAACTTTAAGTAAATATTTAGATGTTGAATTATTAAAACTTGATTTTATTGAAATTAAAAATTTTAAAATTAGAAGAGTAGGTGTATTCTGTAGTAGTAGTAGTAGTAGTAGTAGTAGTAGTAGTAAGGCATCTTGAGAGAAGTCGTAACTTAGTTTTATTTAATAATACCTTTATTAGTATATGAACACTAAATAACAATTATCTTTTATAATAAACGGTATTTAGGCTGGCTGGCTAGCTAGCATAATAAAAAAAAAAAAATAAGGATTTTTAATATCACATTGTTAATAGGAATTGAGCAAGGTTACAACCAAACAATTCCATACTTATACAAAAATTAGGTGAAAACGGTTAACGAGGAATATACTTGAAGACCGTCGGCAGTTGTAAATGTCGCTACAGACTGGTTCACCGGGGCTAGGCTGAAATGTCTGTCCGAATGTACAGTCGAACCCTATAACGAATGCAAGTTCGTAGGGAGGAAATATTTATTAAAAAAGGTACTACGCATAGTATATAGCCTAACCACAAAGGCAATAAACTCCTGAGTAGATAAAACTACTCTTAATGTCTATTCCTAAGTTATCTTAGGTGACATTAAGGCCAGGTTAATTAGGGTTGTTCAATGTTGATACCTGTATTGATAATAAGTTCTTTAGTTCACATATACTCTATTAGTTATATGAGCTCTGATCCTCACAATCAAAGGTTTTTCAGTTATTTAAGTTTATTTACTTTTATGATGATAATTCTTGTAACAGCTAATAATTATTTACTAATGTTTGTTGGATGAGAAGGTAGCCTTATAAAATGCCTTAAATGGTGATTTATTATGTGGGGTCCGGTTATATCAATTTATATACTTTATATAAAACATACTATTAATATGCTCTATTCAAGTTCAAATACAAGTATTTCTCAGACAAAACCTCGGTCGTCTGTTAGGGACAACCGGGGGTGACCCTACGGGTCCGAAATAAAACAAAATAGATCTTTGAATAAACAAAAAAAAGATTTATGTGATTCTAATATTATATCTTTAATAATAGGTTCTTTATTAAATAACTCATATTTGGAAAAAAGAGAATTAGGATTAAGTGTTAGAATAATATTCATAAAGATTAGTAATAATGTAGAATATTTATCTTGGTTTCATAAATATTTAGCTTCTAACGGGTATTGTAGTCAAAATAAACCTAGGCTACATAAATCAATAGGTAATGGGAATAAAGTGTTGTATAGTTATTGTTTAAAAACTTATAGTTTTACTAGTTTTGTTTGATTATATGATTTGTTTTATAAAAATAATGTAAAAATAATACCACGAAATTTATATAAATATCTTACACCTTTAGCATTGGCTACTTGATTCCTTTCAGGGCTACACATTGAACCAAGTAAAAAATTTGAGGTCTATATGAAATGTAGTATCACTATAAAGGATTTAAGATACTTAGCTTGAATCTTAAAAAATAAATATAATATAGATTCAGTTATTGCATTAAAAAATATTAGTTCAACACATACAGTAAATGAATGCTACAATAATAATAATAATTTAATTGGATTTTTACAAATTAAAGAGTCATCTAGACCTATTTTTTCTAATATAGTAAGACCACATATCTTGCCTTCATTACATTACAGATTAAGTGAACGCAACCTAAGATTGGGTGTACCCTTAGTTAGTAAAGCAAAATATTCTACTTTTTCGGTTTAGCAGGTAATAATGATTTATCTACTATAAAAAAAGTGCTGAATATAAAAAAGAATATAAATTAAGTATAGAACAAAAAGAAGCTCTTATGGGTGGTATAATACCCTCAAAACCATATAGTACTTTAGGGTGCGCCGTTTTGGCTACTCTCTGTCCGTGTACTTGGCCTAAGTTTATGAGGTTGATAAGGGCTCATAACCTAACTCCTCCTCTGAAGTAAACGAGGTCAGGCGACATCATTACTCCATGGATGTAATGTAAACCATCTAGCTACCTACCGCCGAAAGGTTGGGGGCCTTAGCATGCTAGAAAAGGTGGGGTGAGATCTAGGTCCCATGATCAATAGGTCCCATCGAGGTATATCTCCTATGGTTGTCTCCTTGAGCGCTACCGGGGTAAATACTAGCCCTGTCAGTAGGGACCGGAACACTGATATGTGGGGTTAAGTAGATCCCGCCTAAAGATTTGCTTAACATGGACCCCACACTGTAACTCGCATGGAGCACAAATGCGCACAACCTAAGGGAGAACTGGATGACGGAGAGGAAGTAAATACGGGATCGCCTAAGTCCGGTAACGGATATGGTGACGGAGACTCAATAGTAGTTAACGAGCGGATGCAACTCATTAATGAAGTGGGTCAGCCTTCGACTCCTATGGACCCAAGCTCGGAGTCAACTTAAATGGGGGCCGGAGGGAGGTGTTGTTAGGACACATGCTCAGATATCAAACAGGGATTGTTGAGTAAGGCGTGAGAGCCTAAAATGTGAACGGGTGCGAATCCCGTCGAAGGGGGGGGGGGAGCCGTATGCAGTGAAAGTTGCACGTACGGTTCGGAGGAAGCGTTCTGGTAAGACAAGGATCGTGTCGAAAAAAGTCCGGTCGCCATCGGAGCTGGTCTGCCATCCTACTATCTCAGTAAATAGTAAATATCCTGAAAATAACTTAAACGGATATTTTATTACAGGATTTACAGACGCTGAGGGAAGTTTTAGAGTTAGAATATCACAAAGTAAAGAAAGAAAAATAGGTTGAGTAGTAGTAGTTGAGCCTATATTTCAAATAGGATTAGATCAAAAAGATTTAGTTATATTACAATTAATACAAAAAAGTTTTAATGGAGCAGGTACAATAACTAAAATGGGTACTAGTAATGGATGGATGTATAAAGTATCTTCTATTAAAGAATTTAATGAGATAATTATTCCTCATTTTACTTACAAAATACCCTTTAATTTCAGCTAAAAGAGCAGACTATGAATTATTAAAAAAAGTTATAGATTTAATGAATAAAAAAGAACATTTAAGTGAAGAAGGTTTACGAAGTATTGTGTCAATTAGAGCTTCAATGAATTTAGGTTTATCGGATGAATTAAAAGTTGCTTTTCCTGATATTATTCCTGTACCTAGACCATTAATCAAGGAAAAAAAAATAAATAATCCTAATTGATTAGCAGGATTTATTTATGGAGAAGGTTGTTTTTTTTTTTATTGATATATATAAATCAAAAACTAATAAAATTGGTAGTGTAGTTAGATTGAAATTTCTTTTAGGTCAACATATTCGAGATAGTTTTTTAATAGAAAGTTTAGTGGATTATTTAGGTTGTGGACGAGTTGTACGTCCTTTATCTTATAACCATGTAGAATATGTAGTTTCTAAGTTTTCGGATATAAATGAAAAAATTATTCCTTTTATACAAAAGTATCCTATATTAGGTAATAAAAATTTAGATTTTCAAGATTTTTGTAAAGTATCTTTAGCTATAAAAAAAATAAGAACATTTAACTACTGAAGGATTGGAAAATATAAAAATAATTAAGAGTAAGATGAATAGAGGTAGAAGATAGAATTATGTTATATATGTATATTGACATATTAAAATAATTTAATATATTAAAATTGAAGGGGGGAGGGGTAGCTTGCTAGCGCAAGCTAGCAAGCTACCCGGGTTGGAGGAGGTGGGCAATCTTACCTATAAGGGCGCGTTTTTTTTTTTTTAGTAGTATTGTATTTTTTTTTTATTAGGAGATGGACACTTGGAAAGAAAAAAAATCTAGCCATAATGCTAGGCTAAGAATAGAGCAAGCTTATCCTGAAAAAGAATAATATTTAAGAAGTTTATATGATTTATTTTATTTGAACCTATGACTAGTATGATTCCTAAAGTTGTATCAAGAAAAGACAAAAGAAACGGAATTATTACTCAAGCCCTATATTTCAGGACTTTATCTATGCCTTGTTAAAATTTTTATCACGAATTATTCTATGTAAATAAAGTTAAAGAAATTCCGGGTGCGAAGCTGGGCCGTGGGCCCGAAGAGAAAAAAGCTAATCAATGGATTATTTATATACCTGTAAAACAAACAACTAGGCTTAAAGATATAGTTGGACCGTACATGCATGAAAGTATGTTATATAAAGTATAATGATATAAATAAGAACAGTCTTTGTTCTGTTCTTAGAAGATGCCACTTTTACTCGCTTTAATGGAAGGAGCGTAGTTATAATAATAATAAATCAACCATAGTTAATGATATCTTATCATTAGCGACACCATTGAAAACGATCAAAGAAGTTTAATAACTTCCAGATCGTCGGTTATATTTTAATCGCGATCGACTAGGACAATGGTGGGTGCCTAGATGGTGCTTAATGCATAGTCAAAATATTTATATTATATATATATATAAATATATAATATACTAGGGCTTTAAGTAAATCCTATTAGGTATTAAAGTACAGGAGTTAGTTATTATATGTGATAATTTTAATTTCACTATAATAATCTAACTTAATATTTGGTTGGTGTTTGTTCATATTTATTAGTTAGTTTTTGATTTACTAGAATAGCAGCTAATCAAAGTTCTATTTCTGCTTTTTTAACTAATAGAGTGGGGGATTGTTTTTTAACAGTGGGTATGTTTGCTATATTATGATCTCTAGGAAATTTAGATTATGCAACAGTATTTTCATTAGCCCCTTATATTAATAGTAACGTGGTTATTATTATAGGTATATGTTTATTAATAGGTGCTATGGCTAAAAGTTCTCAAGTTGGATTGCATGTCTGACTACCAATGGCCATGGAAGGTTTTTCTAGCAGTAGTAGGGCCTTCCCTAAACTTCACTATATGCGAGAACATCCCGTTTTAAGTTTTGGTCCACTTAAATTTAGTTTATTCGGAAAAATCCAAAATGAGGGACAACTCGCAGGAAATTCGAATAGAAGTTCCTCAGAGACTACAAGTGAAGCATTTATGTTAAAAGAAAGTTGATTTAAGTTATGATTTATAGGTTTTGTAGAGGGAGATGGATCTTTTATTATTAATAAAGATGGATATTTAGAATTCAGAATTACACAATCTAGTTCTGATGCTCAAATTTTATTTATGATTAAAAAAAAAAAATTGGGGGGGGGGTTGTTAGAGTACAAGATTCAGTAAGAAATACTCATTGTTATAGGGTTAGAGATAAAGATAATATAATTAAACTTATTTCTATATTTAATGGAAATATTTTTCTTGATACTAGAAAAGAACAATTTAAATTATGATTAAATGCGTTTAATTTAAAGTACAAAGAAGAAAATATACCTTATATAGATAGTTCATTTAAACCTACTTTAAATGATGCTTGATTATCAGGTTTTACTGATGATGTCAGAAGGATGTTTTACTTGTTCTGTTTATGATAATAAATCTAACACTGCTAAATTAGTTAGGTTAAGATATATTTTATCTCAAAAAGATATGAAACTCTAATAATATGGATTATTTAGCTGATTTATTAGGAGGTAAAAAACATTTGTTAAAAAGTTATGGTGGATATAATGTAACAGTTAATGCTACTAAATTAGCTCCTCCTATTGTACGATATTTTAATCTTTATCCTTTAAAAACTAAAAAGTATATTACATATTTTAATTGAGTAAAAATATACAAGTTAGTAGTAGTAGTAGTAGTAGTAGTAGTAGTAGTAGTAGTAGATAAAAAAATACAACAATCCTGAAAGTTTATTGTTGATTATGAGATATAAAGATAACATCGATAAATCTAAATATAACGGATAAATCAAACTTTCAATTAACATAAATGAAGATATAGTCCGAACAGTTAAGTAATTAACTGCGTATTTTTAATAATGTATATTAAAAATCAACATATTTTTGCCTACTCCTGTGTCAGCATTAATACACGCTGCAACTATGGTAACAGCAGGAGTGTATCTTTTAATGCGTAGTTCACCTTTAATTGAATATAGTAGTACTGTATTGCTATTATGTTTATGATTAGGTGCTATAACTACTGTATTTAGTTCACTTATTGGTCTGTTCCAACAAGACATTAAAAAAGTTATAGCTTATTCTACTATGAGTCGGCGGGCTCAAAAATATAATATGGAAACTATTATATTTAGGAACCAAACTATATGCGTAGAGTGTTGCAAACCTCTAATATTTTCGCAGGTAACCAAAGCCCAAGATTATTCTTTGAATAATCTTCTTAGTAATAAAGGTTTAAATTGTTATTTTAGCCTATATGCGTTACACGTTGCTGCAGCAGTAGCACCTGCAGCAGCAGGTACTACACCTGTAGCTGCAGCAGTAGTAACTCCAGCTGCTGGAGCAGTCCGGCAGGAGGAAGAGGTTAGGGCTAATGCTGCTTCAAGGACAAGAATGATAACGGAGCAGTTATATATATTAAATTATGTAACTAATATATTAGAATTTATTACTAAGTCTAGCAGGTGAGTAGGAACTTCAGAGGCCATACGTTTGGCATTGATCTATATATTTTTTTATTTATTTATTATTATCTTTATTTATATAAGCGTTCTATGCTACGCATTTGAAGCTGTAGCGCTTTTAAGGACTAATATAAATAAAGTAATACCCCTGTTGTCTGACGGGACAACCGGGGGTGGCCTGCGGCTAGCCTGCGGAGAAAAATCATATTTAACTTATAAAACTACTAATACTGTATCCCTTACTGGAGTTTTTATAAGAAAATTTTTGAAGATAAGAGGAAGTTATATATTTAGAACGACATGACAAAGGCGGTACTATGTTCAGCAGCAGCAGCAGGATGATAATGCTAATACTAATGCTAATGTTAATATTAATGCAAGAGATCCTTTTTTTGAATGATTAGCTGGTCTAATAGATGGACAAGGTTGTTTTTTTTTATCTAAAAATGGTTTTGCTTATTTTAAATTAATAATGGATAGTCGTGATAAAAAAATACTGTATGACATAAGAAATAAGTTAGGGGGTTCTATTCATATTATTACTAAAAAGAAAAAATTAAAATACCAATTAAGAGATAAAAAGGGTTTAATAACTTTATTAGAAGGTGTAAATGGTTTAATAAGGAATCCAACTAGAATGCTAGAAATGAATAAATTGTGTCAAAAATATAAAATAGAGCTTCTTTTTCCTAAACCATTATTATTTAATAGCGGATGATTAAGCGGGTTTGTGGATAGTGAAGCGACTTCAGTCCATCTTGAAGAAGATACGCCGCGAGTTTTAATCGTTATGCGTCAAAAAAATAAATATTTACTAGATCCTTTAGTTCCTTTATATGGAGGAAGAGTCGAAATTCCTAACTCTAAATTTGGAGAATTCAAATATGTTATATGTAAGAAAAATGAATTATTTTATTTAATAGAGGAATATTTTAGCGAATATCCTTTAAAAACTAAAAAATTAATTCGAATTAATTTAATAAGAGAATTTTATTTAAAAAAATTTAATAAAGGTAGTAAAAATATAAGAAAATTATGTAAATGAATTGAATTTAAAAATAAATGAGAAAAATATATAGATTAATGAAGAAATGGTCCGTGTTTAATTTTATTTAAGATAATACAATACAATACATTACATTACATTACATTATATTATAAAAGAAAAAAAAAATTTGTATTGTATTGTATTTTATTGTATTGTATTGTGTTGTAATGGATTAATGGTAATGAATGTTTTATAATGTAATAATAAGCGTAGGTAGGCTGAGCGATGGAATTGACGGCATCATATGGCACGTATGCGATGTAATATATCTGGTCAGCTGTATACTCCTATGTTGGGCAGAAGCAGCTAATATTTATATCTTACCTAGTGTACTTAGTAGGAGGTTGGGGATCTTTTATTAGAAAATTAATTATTACTCTAGAAGATGTTTACTACGACTACGACTACGCAGTCGCAGTAGAAAAATATGGATATTGCTCTTATCATCCTTCAAGAGATCGAGCTATCGTTGGTGTAGCAGGTGCAGCAGGGGTAGCAGCAAATAATTGTTATTCTAATAATTGACATCTCTGTCGCAGACTTCGTACTCGGACTTATAATATAAAATATATACCTAGAATTGAAAGAAATAATTTCCATTCTAATAACTTCCATGGATGTTATAATACTATGGGTGGTGATGTTGTAGGTGGTAACTTAATTCATAATATTGGTTGTTATAATATAGATTTTAGTGAGATATTTAAAATCTTAATTAGTTTTAGTAAAAGTATTCCATTAATGGTTGGAATTATTATTTTATCTTGTACAATTCTAGGTGGTGCTATTTTATTAGTCTTATGTATGAACAATAATAGTGGTGGAGATGGGCGGCCTCGAACAAACACAAACACAAACACAAACACAAACACAAACACAAACATAAACACGAATATAAACACGCCGCTTAATAATGAAAATCCTTATAAACATATACCGTGATATTCGTATATTGATGAAGAGGGACGTCGTAGAGGAATAATGCCTGGTCCATATTGACCAAGGTTACCGCACCGTCAATATCCTCTTCTTCCTACATTAGAAGTACCAGGTTCAGGACCAAAAGGCCCTGAGACCCAATTACCACTTAAAGATCCAGGGTTAGTAAGAAAATATTGATGGTAGTTGGGTTTAAGAATAACATATTGCTGCAGCTAGGTATGATGGTACTTTCCATAGGATTATCTTCATATAATATAGCATTATTTCATTTAGTAAATCACGCTTTTTATAAAGCATTACTATTTTTAGGAGCAGGAAGTGTTATACATGCTGTCGCGGATAATCAAGATTTTAGAAAATTTGGTGGATTAATAAGTTATCTACCTTTAACATACTCTGTAATGTTAATAGCTAGCTTAAGCTTAGTAGCCTTTCCTTTCATGACTGGTTTCTATAGTAAAGATTTTATTTTAGAATCTGCATATGGGCAATTTAGTTTTTCAGGGGTAGCTGTATATATAATAGCTACTATCGGTGCAATATTTACAACCTTATATTCTGTTAAAGTTTTATATTTAACTTTTTTATCTAACCCTAATGGTCCTAGAACTTATTATAGACTTGCTATTGATAACTTTTTTAGTGCGCAAGCTATTAAAAGTTATAAACCTGCCCATGAAGGTGATTTCTTTTTAACTTTACCTTTAGTTATATTAGCCTTATTTTCTATATTCTTTGGTTTTATTACTAAAGATATATTTATAGGTTTGGGGTCTAATTTCTTTGTAGATAATAGCTTATTTATTCATCCTATCCATGAAATAATGATAGATACTGAATTTGCTGTACCTGTATTATTCAAATTATTACCTTTTATATTTACTATATCTTTTAGTGTAATAGCCTTAACTTTATCTGAATTGTTGTCTGAGTTGGTTATTTATTTTAAATTTTCTAGATTTGGTTATAATATTTTTGGTTTCTTTAATCAAAGATTTTTAATTGAATTTTTTTATAATAAATATATTACAAATTTAATTTTGAATTTAGGTGGGCAAATTACTAAGATTTTAGATAAAGGTAGTATAGAGTTATTTGGACCTTATGGTTTAGAAAGAGGGTTAGTAAAATTAAGTAAAAATATATCATCTTTAAGTACAAGCCATGTAACAACTTATGCATTATATATTTTAGTAGGTTTTATTTTATATTTAATTTATAATAATTTATTATTGGATTATTCATATTTACTTTTAATAATTATATTACTGTTGCTGCTGATGATGATTGGCGAAAGTAATAGTGAAGATGTTACACTACATTAACATCCGTAGGAGGAAGTAGTTATAATAAATTAATGGTAAATAGAATTCATATATATAATTATAAGATGATGTCATAATTTTTAAAATAAAAAACATTAAGCAGTAAGGATGATTGAGTGAGTAATTTGACGACATTATCTTACTGATCTCAAAAATTGAAGACAATTTTATATTAGGCGGCAAAGAGGGGTGGGTAAAGGTAAAGTGGTGGGAACGCTATATGTACTAAGTCAGCGCCTGCGCTGCTGTTGCGTAATATATATATATATATTACGCACCTGGAGCAGCACCTGCAGCTGCAGGTGCTGCTGTGATGGTGGTGTTATAGCGAAACGCGGCCTAAGAGTAGTAGGATAAGTATGAGGAGTATAGTAAGAGAAAGAGTACTCCGTACTCCTACCCCCCCCCGTACTCCGTACTCCGCACTCCTACTCCGTACGGTTCGTTGAGGAGTGGATAGTTCGCGGAGGAGAAGAGTACGGAAAATAGTACTTTATTAAATAAATAAATTAATTGGTAAGTGTATATTTTTAATAAAATATACGGGTTAGAGGTGGGTATACATTTACATTATAAAACTACTAAATAATAGATACTATCTATTATTTAATCCCTCTATCTCACCACGCACGTACGTACGTACGTCGATAGAGGAAAGAAATGGGAGAAGACCTAAGAGGAGGGTAAAGCCCATAGTAATAAGCAAGGTTAGTTATAAACTACTTGTATAATAAGTAAAACAGACGATTATATTAAATATAATAATATATTATAAAGTTATATATTGTAATAAGGTAGGTTTGTAGCGGTGGTTGGTAGTTGGTAGGTTTAATGATCTTTATATATTTTTTTTTTTATAAAGATAAAAATAAAAATGAGAATATTAAAAAGTCATCCTTTCTTAAAATTAGTTAATTCGTATCTTATTGATGCATCACAACCAAGTAACATAAGTTATTTATGAAATTTTGGTTCTTTATTAGCAGTTTGTTTAATTATACAAATAGTAACAGGTGTTACTTTAGCTATGCATTACAGTCCTAATGTATTAGAAGCATTTAATAGCATAGAGCATATTATGCGTGACGTTAATAATGGTTGATTAGTTCGTTATTTACATAGTAATACAGCTTCAGCTTTCTTCTTTTTAGTGTACTTACACATAGGAAGAGGTATATATTATGGGTCATACAGAGCACCAAGAACATTAGTTTGAGCCGTAGGGACAGTAATACTTATACTTATGATGGGTACAGCTTTCCTGGGTTATCTGAATAGCCCAAAATGATTTAATATAAAAGTAGATAAAAATAAAAACAACGGAGTTTTTAGTTTAAGTACAGCTAGATATTATAGTACAAAATCGAATTTACCTTCATTGTCTGTGTCTGAAAGATTACTTGACCTAATAAATGAATTAAATTTAAATCCTGTTTATATTTTCGAAAATCTAACATTAGAAAGTACTAGACAAGATATTAGAAAACTACTTCAGGTTTAAGTGGTATATATATATGATAATTAATAAGGTAACAGGGGATTATTATATAGGTCCAGCATCGACTAATAGATTTTACGCTAGATTTAGTAACCATCTTATTTATTTATTTTATTTATAGGTAGTAAAGTGGTTAAAGCTGCTGTAAAAAAAAAAATGGATTAGATAATTTTGCTTTTCTAATATTAGAATTATATCCTAATGTAGTAACTAAAGAGAATAACAAAGAATTATTGGATTTAGAAGACAGATATTTAAAAACTTTATTGCCTAATTATAATATATTAACTGAAGCAGTATCTAGTTTTGGTTATAACATACAGAAATTGATCGTATTAAAATGAAAAATCTTTTTAGTGATGAAATACGAGAAAGAATAGGTAACTTAAATAGAGGTAAAAAACTTTCTCCTGAAACAATAGAAAAAATGAGAGAAAAAGCTCTTAAAAGAGGACCTATGTCTGAATAAATTAAATTAAAATGTATTGCTAATACGAGACCTGTTATTTTATATAATTTAAATGGTACTGTTTATGGTAAATATCCTACAATTGTAGCTGCAGCTAAAGCTATAAATTGTGGTGTAAAAACAATTATAAGAGCTTTAAAAACGGAAAAAATTAGTAAAAAGACAATGAATAGTAGTAAAAGATTTGCCTAAGTAATTTAATTGTGCGCCCTGGCGTTGTTCTAAGGAATTCAAGTCCGAATTCTACTGCATAACCGTCAGTGTGAAAGGACTATGGAGGCTAGGGTACTCACATCCATGGATAGTTTAATCATGGGCGAGAGCCGTATGAAACTATCACGTACGGTTTGGAGAGTAATCAATCCACTGACTCTACTAGGTTGTGTACTATTATTGCTATTACTAAAAAAAACTTTTATATTAAATTATAGTCTCACGAGTAATAATCTTTTTGCAATCTTTATAGAAAAAAAAAGATTAAAGTGATATGACCCGACAGGGTCATAGAATAGTATTTATTATATTAAATATTATTCGGCGATACTAGTGAAAACGATCAAAGAATTAATTTAAGATCGTCGGTCATATAAAGGATCGCGACAGACTGGGTCACTAGTGGGTGGCTGAAATGCTGCTTAATGCACAGTCGGAACTTTTAGTTAAAGTGTTATTTTTTTTTTGTTTCGAGGCCTCCGAGCCAGCCGAGGGTGGTCCCATCATCCATCTTAGGGCTTAAATATCTCGCTGAGGTATACTGTAACATTTTAACTAATAGAATATTCGAATTCAAAGATATTCTGGCTTATTCTTTCTGAATAAGTAAGTTTGTATGTATTACCTTATGGTCAAATGAGTTTATGAGGTTTAAATGTTGAGCCTCAAATGTTTAGTTTTTATTTAATTTCTTTATTCCTAGTATTAATAACTCCGATTACTGCTTCGGAGGGGATTAAACCAAAAGTAAGTAGACTTAAGGGTATTTATAGAATTGGTCCACATAATATAGATATTATATCTATTATATTTGGGTCTCTTCTTGGAGATGCTCATGCTGAAAAAAGATTAATGGGAGTAGGAACTAGAATTTGTTTTTTTCAGGAAGATTCTCATGTTGAATATCTTTTATATCTACATAAAATGTTATCAGAATTAGGTTATTGTAATCCTAAGATACCTACTTGTAAGACAAGATTAGGTGTAAAGGGTAAAGTAAGAAAAATAGTGAGATTTTCAACTTGAACTTATACAAGTTTTAATTGAATACATGATTTATGATATAAAGATAAAAGAAAATGTGTTCCAGAATGTATAGGTCAATATCTAACACCTTTAGCCCTAGCTATTTGAATTATGGATGATGGAGCAAAAGTAGGTAAAGGTTTAAAATTTTGTACTCATTCTTTTACTTATAATGAATGTTTAATCCTTGTAAAAGCTTTAAATGATAATTTTAATCTTAAAGCTTCAATTCAATCAGCAGGTGGTGGTAGCAAAGATCAATATATAATTTACATTTGAAAAGAATCAATGGATGATCTTAGAAAAATAGTATCTCCGTATATAATACCTGAAATGAAATATAAAATAAATTAAATAAAAACTAAGCATAGTTGTATGGTATATATAAAGCAATCTTTCCTGAAAATTTATATAATAGCCATACAGCAACACTAGTGAAAACGGTCAATAATGTTTGTTTAGCATTTAGATCGTCGGTAGAGTAAACTATCGCTACAGACTAGTTCACTGGTGGGTAGCTGAAATGCTGCTTAATGTATAGTCGAAGTCTTATTTCAACCCTCGTACATTGCTGGATTAGGAGTAGTAAAATTGATTACTCAGAAGCAGAGGTTGAAACACAAGGCATTATACTGTATTAAATTACAATAATCTTATTAAGATTAGTATAATGTACATGATTTACTTGTTATAAACACTTAGGGAACATACTGTAAAAGTATGATCCATAATAAGTAAATTTAAGATTTGGCAACAGTTAACCGCGAAGTAATAGCTGTTGAAAAATACCACTAATTGCTGGGAACTCGTCTGTTCAGATGACAATCAGCAGGGAAGTTAATATATATATATATATATATATATATTGTTAAAACCTTCAGAGACTATACGTGGTACATTTAACTTATTTATATAGTTAAAATTCTAGTTATTATCACTATAGAACTAGATTAAGTAAATGAAGATATAGTCCGAACCATTAAAGAAATTTAATGTTAGGAGAGTCGCGACTCCTACCTTTTAATAATAGTAAATGTTTCAGTATATTCGCAAATATTAATTTATTTGAGGTTAATAAATTGTTATACTGGGTTTATAATCAAAGGTTTAATGTGTTACTTTTTTAATATCACCATTTTTAGTAAATTATTCTCAAATTTATTTAGATTTATACAATTATTTTGTATTTACTTTTTTTAATTCTAAGGTCCAATATCAAAATAAAGAAAATGAGATGAATGATTTATTAAATGATGGTGTCCATAAAGAACTTCAAGAATCTTCTTTAAATACTAATTTTATAGAATGATTCGTAGGCCTTTGTGAAGCAGAGTCTAATTTTTTAATTAGAACAAGAAAAAACGAGAAAGGGGGAGTTTCGGGTTTTGAGTTTGTATTTAGAATTGCTTTACATAAAGACGATGTAAAAGTATTAGAATATATAAAAAACACATTAGGATGTGGTAGATTAAACAGAGAGAGAGATCTTGTAATATTTACAATATCTCAATTAAATGATATAGAGACGATCTTAATACCTATATTTGAAAAATTCTCATTAAACACTTCAAAGTACTTGGATTACCTTTATTTTAAAAAAGCATTTTTTATGTTTAGAAATCGAAAATCTAGTGGATTAAGTATAGAAGAGGTTAATTCAAATATTATAAAATTAAAAGAAGGTATGAATAGTAAAAGAGAAAATTTTGTTTTACCTGAGGATCATAGTATAGTAATTACAGGAAATTATTTAGTTGGTTTTCTAGAGGGAGATGGATCATTTTACTTAAATAAGCACGACATGACAGTTCGTGTTTCACTCCCTACTCTTACAGAGAACAGATTAGTTCTAGAAAAAATACGGGAGTTTATTTTAAGTTTATTAGATGAGCATTCTTATTTATTAGGAAGTACAACTAAATTGATAAATATTTATGATAAAAAAACTAAAGGTGATCAAAAATCTATTTCTATATTAGAAATCTCTCAAATTGATTTTATTTGTAATATATTGATACCTTATTTAGATAAAATAGAATTTAGAACTAAAAAATATCAGGATTATTTAGATTTTAAAACAATAGCATTATTAATCTTAGAAGGTAAGTATTTAACTGATAAAGGTAAAGAATTAATAATTAAATTAGGTGATAGTATGAATAATAATAGATTATCTACTAATCCTAACCCTGTTATATTAGATGATAAATTTAAATCAGAATTGGAAACTTTAATAAAATCAGATCCTTTAATAAAGATAGATTCTGAAGGTAGAGCTATGATAATATCTGAAAAAAAATATATAAGATCTACCTATATTATAAAAGTTTACCTTCTAAATGGTTCAGTTAATTATTTTACAAATGGAATTTCATGTGCTAAATTCCTACATGTAAGTAATGATACTATAACTAAAAGATTAAACGACGGTAAACCAGTAAAGAATAAAGAAGGTTTAGTAGTTGCTCAGTGTATAAAAAGAATAAAAGTTTACTCTTCTTTAAATAAGGATACAAATTCTTAACTCGAAATTTTTCAATAATCTCGTAAAATAAATGACCACTTTATTAAAAGGGTTATAATTGTATTACTAACCTAATAAGTGCTATCCCATGAATAGGACAAGACATTGTTGAGTTCAAAAAAGATCTTGCCCTATTAATGCATTTCATAATATTATCGTTTTCATTGACGGCAATTTACTATGCATCAAGATTACCTGTAATAGGGACTATAAATTATAAATCGCGTACAGCTAAGTTAAATAGATTATCCGAGGCTGAATACTTTGCTATACCCAAATCCTTTTTAGCTTTTTTAGTTGGATTTATAGATGGAGATGGCTATATTGGTATCCAAAAAAGTTATAGTGGTTCTGTTACAGTTCATTTAACTATTTCGCTATCTTTAGAAGATATAGCTGTATTAAATTATATTCAATCTGTATTAAAAATAGGTAAAATATATATTTATCCTAATAGAAAAAGTCCTACAGTTAGATTAGTTTTTTCTAAATCAGAGTTGCAAGAGGTATTATTTCCTTTATTACAGTATCATAAACTTTTTTTCTTAACAGATACACGTAGGGCTCAGTATAATATGGCTGTGTATTTTTTTAATAATGGCATCAAAAAATATTCTGAATTACCTTCAGTTGCTCCAGAAGCCATACAAGAATTTCCTACAAGCGCTTCAGGGTATTTAGACTTGCCTTTTTTTAATGATTGAATAGTAGGATTTACATGTGCTGAAGGTTCTTTTTTCGTTAAAAGTAATAATGATGGTTGTTTCCAATTAAGACAAAGACTTCATATTAATTTATTTGAAGCTTTTAAATTAGTATTTAATACTAATAGAGAAATAGATACAACTAATAATTATTGTCAATTTAGTGTTAGTTCTAAATCTGATATACAAAAAGTTATAAACTTTTTTTCTTTTTCAGGCCATCATCCTTTAGTTGGTTTAAAATATATTCAATATTCAGCTTGATTGGATAAATTGCGTAATTCTGAGCGTTATAAAAATCTGCTGAAATTTCCGACTTAACTTAGTAACTTTTTGTGTCGTGTACTACTACTAGTAGTAGTAGTAGTTAGTAGTTAGTAGTGTAGTGTTAGAAATAATAACTTGCTTATTGAAGGAAATTTATAATAATAGTCCCATATACATTAGTCTACAAAAGATGTATAGTAGATTGCTTTTTAGTCATTATTTAATGACTAAAATACATGTATTAATGGCCTAACTAAGGCTACTTTAGAGCTCCATTAAAGCAGTAATGCTTTAATGTCAATGAGGTCAATTGCAGGGACATATTAATTACTCTACCTCTGGGATTAATACAATCTGCAGCGGAGATTTGATTGTGGTATAATAATAAAAACATCAAATAACGTTCAACGACTATCCAGTGCGTGACTATACCCACAATAACCTGGACATAGATGAAAACCTCACAACCTTATTTAACTTTACGGGTTATATATATATATATATATAAAAATATATATAAAGGTTGAAGATATAGTCTTCCAAGTAATGAGAATTACTCTAGGGTATTATTATTCAATAAATACCGGAATCATTTGAGGAGGTTTGAACACAGACGAACCACAATGCGGCGACGTATTGTTAAAAATCCTGCTTAATGCTGGAACATCCTCAATATTTGGATTTATATACGTTTTATTCTTAATTTTATTAATTATAAACGTGAAAATTATAATGACACGGGGACAACCAGCAGGGGTTAGAAGTATTTCTACTTCAGAAGCCTCTCAGAGACTACATGCAGGAGATCTAAACCCAAACTACATAACGGGATTCTGTGACGGAGATGCATCTTTTCATATTTCGGCAACTCCCCACGTCGGTCGTCTTTCTGATGTCTGCTTCGCAGACATCAGGGCCCCAAAAATTTTTAGGTCTAATAAAAGAGAGTAATTCTATTGTTAATTTAATAATTACTAAAAAATTAGAAATAAATATTTTAATAAATATGATTAAAGGGGAATTAAAAGGAACTAAAAATTTAGAATTTGAAGATTTTGTAGTAGAAATCCAAGCAATTATTAATAATGACCTTCATAAAACAAAAGAAGGATTAGCTAAAATTATAGAGATTAAGAATAATATGAATTTTGGAAGAAATGTGAAAAAATTATAGTAAATTACGAATTGCGTTTTATAATTCTAATTCTTTAAAAAATCCGGCTTGTCAAAACTCCGTAAAGAATCCTCTTATGTTAATTTATGCATATTTAGTAGGTTTATTTGAAGGAGATGGTGGTTATTTTGCTATCACAAAAAAAGGTAAATACTTAACATATGAGTTTGGTATTGAGCTTTCAGTTAGAGATGTACAGTTGATTTATAAAATTAAAGCTTTATTAGGTGTAGGTAAGGTAAGTTTTAGAAAAAGAGATTCAATAGAAATGGTCTCCTTAAGAATAATAAATAAAAAGCATTTAAAAGAGATTATCTTACCTATTTTTGATAAATATCCTATGTTTTCTAATAAACAGTATGATTATTTAAGATTTAAAAATGCTTTACTTTCAGATATGTGCGCCATGTGAGGGTGTCATTCAAGAGGATTCCGCCCGAATCCTACTGTATACTCACCAGTGTTTTACACTATACAGGCTGCGGGTGCCCACGCACTGGGATAGTCTAAGAAACACCAGTGTCAGGTGGCGGTAGCTGGGTACAAATCGTCTGATTCAGCGGGCCTGCCCCCGCTAGGGTATCGACGAAGCAGGAGCTTCTATGGCGAGGATGACGAACTTGATACGGTACGTACGTGGAGCGCGCCCAGAAGAGCGGGTGTATCCTTGAGCAGGTTATTGCGGTACACTGGGGGCATTGCATATAAAGGAGGTATCGACTTTATATGTTGGTGAGAAGCCCCACGCACCTCAGTAAGAGGCTAAACACCACGCAAGCGCCTAAGGAAGCAGGGCCTAAAACGGGAATGACTATCAACCATGGGATCGAACCGCCTCGGACCAAGTGAAGCGATGCGCGTGAGCTCTTGGTTAACGCGGAGACGGAGCACCGATAGTAGGAATAAGAGCCTAACCGAAGTGGTGTAGCCAGGTACCGGTAATAAGGAAAACAGGGGTCTCCAATACTCCTAGCTATTCATTCTTAAGAATAAGAAGAGATCTAAAAGAATTAGGCTAAGTAGTGGGCGATAACTCGACAAACTCCCCAGGCATCTGAGTGGTGCTAGTAGCTCGGCCTACTACAGCAAGGGGGGGGGGGCTCAGCTCTACCGTAAGGTAGTTTAGATTTGAAGCTAATTTTCTTATCTTATAAGTATGTCTAGGAGAACGTTTGGTACGCCTGCCAGTAGATATTACTATGGGACTATAAGGAGGGTGGCTCCCTGAATCTTAGCTCCCTAAAGGACCGGTGGAGAGCCGTATGATGGGAAACTATCACGTACGGTTCGGAGGGCAGATATGGAACACGTCAGTCCACTGACCCTACTATATATTCTGCAGATTTACCTGAATATTCAAGACCTAATGAAAATTTAAATGATATTACATCAATAATAAATACATTTTATTTTCCAGCGTGATTAGTTGGATTTATAGAAGCTGAGGGTTGTTTTAGTATTTATAAACAAAATGGTGATTATCCTGTAGCAAGTTTTGATATTAGTCAAACAGATGGAGATGTTATAATATCTGCTATTAGAGAATATTTGTCTTTTACAACAAGTATTTATGTAGATAAGAATAACACTTCTAGACTAAAAGTATCAAGCGTAAGATCTATAGAAAATGTTATTAAATTTATAAATAATGCCCCAGTTAAATTACTAGGTAATAAAAAATTACAGTATTTACTATGAATAAAACAATTACGTAGATTAGATAGATATTCTAAAAAAATAAATATTCCTTCAAACTATTAATATGTATAAATTAGATTATGATATAGTCCGATCAATATAGAAATATATTGAGTGTAGTGAGAGTAATTAATTACAAATATTAATTATGGTGACTACCAACATAAATGCTCTGTTAACAATGCTACTTTAAATAGATTTTTTGCATTACATTATCTTTTACCATTTATATTAGCAGCTTTAGTTTTAATGCATTTAATCGCATTACATGACACTGCAGGTTCTAGCAACCCTTTAGGAATTTCTGGAAATTATGACAGAATCACATTCGCTCCATATTATTTATTTAAAGATTTAATAACTATCTTTATCTTTATATTTGTTTTAAGTTCATTTGTTTTCTTTATGCCTAATTACCTTGGAGATCCTGAGAACTATGTAATGGCTAATCCAATGCAAACTCCAGCTGCTATTGTTCCAGAATGGTATCTTCTTCCATTCTATGCAATACTAAGATCAATCCCTAATAAATTATTAGGAGTTATTGCTATGTTTAGTGCTATATTAGCAATAATGTTATTACCTGTAACAGACTTAGGTAGATCTAAAGGTTTACAATTTAGACCTTTAAGTAAATTTGCTTTCTGAGTTTTTGCGGTAAATTTCTTAATCTTAATGAAATTAGGAGCTTGTCATGTGGAAACTCCATTTATAGAATTAGGTCAATTAAGTACAGCTCTATATTTCGGTTATTTTATAATAATTGTGCCTGTAATTAGTTTAATTGAAAATACTTTAGTTGATTTATCTTTTGGGGCGATTTCACCTACCAATAAGTAATAGAATTATTATTAGAAGAGTAGGTATAAATAATAATAGTCCTAAGATTTGTATGTAAAAGATCTTTTCATAGTACTAATCCTCTTAAATTTGATATTATCTTAGAAGCGTTGAATCTTGTAAGTTTGGAGATTATGCTAGATATAATTGTTAATGCAAAAGTATCTTTACTAGCGCATGATTATTCGAATCATCCTTCTGTAGCAAAAGCGGTTGGATTTTTATTAAGTGATGTAAAAATAGGAACTATGACACATGCTGAATTTTGAAGGAAGGTTTGATCATAGGGGGTATTGGAAGATCATTTAATACAATCTGAGTATGCCCTACAAGAATTCCAAAGATTGGAAATACGAATGAGGAATAACTTACATAATAGTAGGCTTATTTTTGACCTCCTAGGAAGAAGGGGTGTAACTGGAGAAGCATACCGTTTGGCACTTATGATGGCTAATTGAAGACGTACAGATTTCTAATAATTATTTTATTTTTTCATAAGTATTATTAGTTTTAGTTAAGATAAAACTTAATCTGATTAATATTAATTAATTAGGGATTTGTTTTGTTATGAACTCTAATTTTTATAAAATAAAAAAACTAAATAAGTAATATATATATATATATATATATTCATTATTATTTATTTAATCCTTTTAAATAAGTTTAGTAAGCTAAGCTGCAGTTGCAGCAAATATAGTATATTTATACTAAATATATTTAAAAGAAAAAGGGGAGAAGCCTTAATTTTTATAGTTTAACTTTAAGCTATTTAAAAATTAAGTTAAAGCCCCCCGGGGGGGGGGGGGGGGGAAAACCCCCCCCCCTCCTTTCTCCCCCCCCCCCCCCCCCCCCCCCCCCCCCCCGGGGGGGGGGGGGGGAGGGGAAATCCCCAGTCCACTCCACCCCGCCCACTAATGTAAATCTGAGTATTTTACTGCACTAGGATCTAATCTTCTTAGCATACTAGCCTCAATTTTAAGGCGGGTGGGGTGACAGACAAAAGTCATGGCTAATTAGGCAGGAGCTAATACTAATACAACTTCAATAATTGCTATTGGGTATAATAAAAATACATTAGGAATTTTTTTTTAATATTTCTAAACAGTATTTTTAGATTGTTTTTAGAGTGTTAGTGTTAAAGCACTATGTATAATAGATATTTTCTTATTTTTTTTACACTTTATTAAAAAAAAAAAATAAGAATAAGTATTAAAATAAAACTATAAATAGTATATAAACTTATAATCATATTTAGGTTTAACTATATTTTTTATAGTTAGATTTTGAAAAAATAACATTATAATAATGTTTTACATTATATATCTAATTATAATAAAATATTATTTAGAAACATTATTAATAAAATAATTAATTATTTATTATCTATAATAAATATATAATAAACATGGCATGGAATTATATAATTTTAATAGAGGTATAATTAAAATATAAACGATTATTACACCAAAGCAAAGCAAAAAAATTTTTTTTTTTATTAATACATCATAGTCATAGCAAATCAAAAAAAAAATTACATAAAAAAAAATTATATATATATATATTTAATTTTAATGGTCTCTATACCTAACTGAATATACTCTTATTTTTAATGATTTGCTATAAACCTTTTTATAGATGGTCTAATCTAAGAGAACCACAGACCAGCTAGTATTATATAATCATATATTTATTACTTATTATTAATATGCAAAAAAAAAATAAAAGATAAGAGAGATATATATATATATATATATATATATTATATGGATTATGAAGTAAAAGGTTTACACTTTGATTGCAAATCAAAAGTAATAGGTTCGATTCCTACATAATCCTAGTTTAATTTTCTAATTATCTTAATAGATTTTAGGGTATTTAGTCGAATAAATGAAGAAAATGGATTTAGAACTTAGAGTGTTCAAAGAAATAATGAAAATTTATAATAGATCCCGTGGTTCTATGGCGGGTTCTGTTCTTGCTACAGCAGTAGCATCACCTGAAATAATGAGTAGACCTATTTCTATGTGAGTTGAACGTTGATTTTTATCATCAAATGCTAAGGACATAGGTATGTGCGCGGAGTGAGCTCTTAGCTTACGTTCTGTTCACAAGAAGGTATGTGAACTCAAGTCTAACAGGCGCACTTCTAAGAAAATACCCACGTCGGTCGTCTTTCTGGGACGACCGGGTGCGAAGCTGGCCCATGGGGCCCGAAGTAGCAGACTTGCCCCACGGCATTGGCCCTAGTGTAGCTAATAACTCACTAAAGGTTATAGCAGATGTCGAATGTAAGAATGGGATGGGTCTGCCATCATCTAACATTCTTATTAGGGGATCTCGATATGGTTACGATAAGAAACTTGATACATATGGATCGCCATGAGTCGGGCCTTACGTCTTAAGCAGAATATCGCGGCGTATGATCAGCAACTTAAAAGCTACTAAGGGATATGCCGACCTTAGTGGTAGCCTGGAAGCTGATGGTCACTCCAGTGAGGAGAGTAGCTTAGCTACACATGTGCAAGAACCTAAGTCGAGAAAGACCTTACCCAAAAAGGGTAAAAATGACGTACTAAGAGAACCTCTGGATCTAAGCGCCTCTGTAACACACAAGCGCGGACGGAGTTCCCATAGTAGTTCGGAATCGAAAATTTCGTATTCCAGTGTAACGAAGGGGAACAGTGAGAAAGCGTCAGCTCAGGGGAGAAGGTCTCGCAGTATGGTGACAGACCAAAACCTGCGTACGTTCGTCCAATCTGAGTTGAGCAAATATAGGACTAAAGATGGAAAATATAATGGAATTATAAGAATTCTATCTGATGTAGGGTTTCTACAATTCTGTTATATGCTGATAAAAGGGAAACCGGGAAACATGAGTCAAGGTTCCACTAGAGAAACCCTGGATGGACTTACTTATGAATGGTTCGAGAAAATATCTCAGGAAACCAAATCAGGAAGTTTCAACTTCACACCTGCCAGAAGGGTTCTCATTCCCAAACCTGGTAAGAAGAGATCACTTGGTGTTGGTTCTCCTAGAGAGAAAATAGTGCAGAAGGGACTTCAGGTAATTCTTGAGGCCATCTACGAACCAATGTTCCTAGATTGCTCTCACGGTTTCAGACCTGATAGATCAACTCACAGTGCACTTAGAACCCTGTACTTAAAAGCGCACCAGCACACTTGAGTAATTCAGGGAGACATATCTAAGTGTTTCTATAACATACCGCATGAGATCATCATGAAGCTGTTAAAGAAACATATAATATGTGAAAGGATACTTACCCTTATCCAGAAAGCACTTAGAGTAGGTTATGTGGACCCCGAAACTAAGCAAATTGTCAGATCAAAGATAGGAACCCCTCAAGGAAGTGTTCTAAGTCCTATACTGGCGAACATAGTGTTACATGAACTAGATAAATATCTTATTCATGAACTGATGCCCACTTACAATAGAGGTAAACGTAGAAAAACTAACCCCGCATACAACGCAATAGCATATATTAGGAGTTCCAAAAACCCTAATGCTACTGCAGAGGAAAAAGAAGTGGCGTTAAGGAGAATGTGGGAAATACCTAGAATGGATACCCATGATCCTGACTATCGTAGATCCATGTATGTAAGATACGGAGACGACTTTGTCTTCTTGGTCGAAGGTCCTAAGTCAGAAGCCTTGGAGATCAAGAACAAGATCAAAGAGGTTCTAAAAGAAAGAACGGGCCTAGAATTAAACGACGAAAAGACATTAGTAACGCATGTAAGTGAAGGATTCAATTTCCTCGGAGCACATATTAAAGCTCCAAAACACTTAGGTTTCCGGATGAAGAAGACTACAACTTCAAAAGGGGGCCGTATCACAATGAGAGCTAACCTTAGAGCAAGAGTTGATGCTCCAATCAAGTTACTCATTGAAAAACTGATTAGAGCCGGACTAGCTAAACGAAACGATCGCATGGCGGTACTTCCAAAACCTATGACGGCACTAGTCAACACGGATCACGCCACAATAATCCAATTCTACAATTCTAAGGTATATGGGTTAATGAACTACTATTCTTTCGCCGGAAATAGAGTAAAACTTCAGAACATTTTCTGATTGCTTAGAATGTCACTTGCTAAGACCTTAGCCAGAAAATATAAACTAAGATCCGCAAGACAGGCCTTCAAGCGATTTGGGCCCTATCTTAAGGATCCTGAAACTGACATCCAAATGTACGTCCCCAAATCCTTACCAACCTACACAAATACAATAATAAAGAGAATCTGACGCCGGCTACCAAAATCATAGAGCAATCAATCATGATACAGTAGACTAACGAAGACAAAATCTCTTTAAAAGATGCGTCATCTGTATGTAAACACTTCTTCTTCTAATGTACAGATGCATCACGTTAGAAAGGTAGGGAGGGGGGGGGAATATAAGGGCGAAAATTGCCAACAAGAAAGCAAGTTTCAAGGAATGACAAGGAGCTTATCTTCGGAAACAAGAAGTCTCACTATGCCAGTATCACCACACCCTTTAGTGGAAAACTGCTCATTTATGAAATAGACCTTATTGTCAGATACTCCAATAACATGGCTACTGTATTGATTTCAGAAATGATATCATGTCATCTGATGATGAGGAGTAATGACACTAAAGGAATACAATAATGTAGTGATTTTCCACCCACATATTTGTCAGCTTTCCACGGCGAGCCGTATGAAGGGAAACTTTCACGTACGGTTCTGAGGGCAGCTTGACTGACCCTACATTATATTTAATATTTGCATTATTTTCAGGATTACTAGGTACAGCTTTTTCTGTTTTAATAAGAATGGAGTTAAGTGGTCCGGGAGTGCAATATATAGCAGACAATCAACTATATAATAGTATTATAACTGCGCATGCACTGTTGATGATATTCTTTATGGTTATGCCAGCTTTAATCGGAGGTTTTGGTAAAATCGATATAAATACAATAAAAAGATATTTTAGTATTAAAAAAGAGCCAAAGTTTAATTCAGAATCAGAATTAAGATCAAAAATAGGACCATATCTTGCAGGATTAATTGAAGCAGATGGTTCCATCGCAGTACATAATGAGGATTCTAATGCTAAAAAATATCGTCCTAAAATACTTGTGGTATTTAATTTAGCAGATGAGGCTCTAGCTAAAAAATTAGCTTCTATTACTAATGCTGGAGCTGTTTATAACAAAGAAAATGCAGGATGTGTTATATGGCATATACAAAAAACAGAAGATGTAATTAAAATAATTAATATTATTAATGGTTATATGCGTACACCTAAAATAGAAGTTTTACATCGTGCTATAAATTGGTTAAATAAACATGATAATTGCGGTATTAAATGTTTAGGGTTAGATCAGTCAAGTATTGAGAGTAATGCTTGATTAGCTGGTTTTACTGATGGTGATGGAAATTTTTCTATTACAATAACTAATAGAAAGAAAAAAGGAAATATTACAAGTAAAAGAATACAAACTTTTTTTCGTCTTGAAATAAGACAAACTTACCATCGTGATGTATCAGCGGAATTAGTAGCTTGCGCAGGAAATAGTTATTTCGGAATCTTAAGCAAGATAGCTTCATATTTAGGTGTAAATTTGTTATCTAGAATTAGAGAAGAAAACGATAAAGTATTTTATTCTTTTATGGTTATATCACATAGTCTAGCTAGTCATGAAAAAGTTATAAGTTATTTTAATCGTTTTCCTCTATATTCTTCTAAATATTTAGCATATAAAGATTGATCTTATGTGGTGGAACTAAATAAATTACGTGGTGGTAAAGTTTTAACTAAAGAGGAATTATTGGAGGTTGAAAAAATAAAAGCACAATTTAACAGTAAACGTAAGATATTTGATTTTTCACACTTGGATGAATTAGATAAATAGTATCTTTTTATTGTATTTATAAAAAAGAAATTGCCGTGAGTAATAGTAATATTATTCCTATTACATAACTATATGCGGGGAATTCCTAAAGTCTTTTTATAAGAGTTGTGAAAGCTTTACTTTGTTTAAAGTGTACACAACCTTAAAAAGTAAAAAGAATGAAGTAGTTATATATATAACTACGAAATGGAATATCCGCAGGAAACGAGGAAAATCTTGTTATTTTCTAGGATCCTCAGAGACTATACGTTATGCATCCTTAATTAAGGATGAAGAGATAGTCCAATTATAACCTAACGGTTATAGTAAATTGAATTTCTTATTACCTCTCTTAATCGGTGGACCTGACATGGCATTCCCAAGATTAAATAACATCAGCTTCTGACTGCTTCCACCAAGCTTAATATTATTAGTCTTTGCTGCTTGTGTTGAAGGTGGTGTAGGTACAGGGTGAACTGTTAAAGATAAGCAGTTGCTTTGAGGTAACTCAGAGGCAATAAAACTCTACTCGATGCGTAGAACTCTTGATATTTTAATAAATAGAACTATGTACTACTCGCTATCATTTAGTTTAGCAGTAAGAATGTACAAAGTTTACCTGATTTTGTTTATTGAATCAGGTTCAAGACAATACGCCTGGGATCAAACAATAAGAATGTTTAGTTCCCATCAGAGACTAAACGTAGAGCATCCTAAAATTCATGACCATTCTAAGTGAATCAATAAGTCTAAATATTATGAAAATAAAGATAATTTTCATCAATGATTAGTTGGTTTTACAGATGGTGATGGTACATTTAATATTTATAGATCTAAAGAGGGTAAATGAACTCTTTACTTTAAATTATCTCAAAGTACTTATAATTTAAGAATACTTTATTTTATAAAATCTCAGTTAGGAGTTGGTTCAGTTTATGTGGATTCTGGCAATTCAATGGCTGATTTTAGAGTTAGAGATAGAAGAACCCTAGGTTATGTTATTTTACCTATTTTTAATAAATATCCCTTGTTAACTAGTAAATATTACTCTTACATTAAATTTAAAGAAGCTTATAATATACTTGAAAATGATAATTTAACTACTCAAGAGAAAGATAAATTATTATTGGATTTAACTAGCAAAAAAATGCCAGATAATTATATTTCACCTGCTTGAGAGATAGTTAATAATGAAGTTAATAATACTAATGAAGCTAAATTAGTAATGAGT
>ERZ777003.781-NODE-781-length-57705-cov-64.385169_pt1 | contig 57705 bp, 55 predicted proteins | sample MGYA00374956_ERZ777003 | MGnify/ENA primary metagenome ERZ777003 (study PRJEB29302, sample SAMN06268252) | bioreactor metagenome | isolation source: Joint BioEnergy Institute, California, USA | place: USA:Joint BioEnergy Institute, California, USA | collected...
CCCCGCGGCCGGGTACGTCAAACGCCCGTCACCTGGCGCACCTCGGCCAGACCAGGGGCGGACGGCCCGCTCGCCTTAGCCGACGCACCGTCGGCCTGACACCCGCCTTCGAGCAGGGGGCGAGGCAGGATGGCAACCGTTCGCTTCCTCGACGCCTTCGCTGGGCGGTTCCTACGTCCTCGAGTCCGTCGCACCGACTCCGGCACGCCCTCTGATCAGACGCGAGTTCTAACCAGACGCGAGCCGTTCTCCGTCCCTGGTTCACGCTCAGGCCGCAGCCGCCGATACAAGCGTCCGCAGTTCGCGGGCCGCCGACAAGGCCCGTGCCCGTTCGGGGAGGTCGTTCAGGATCTCACCGACTATTCGACGACGTTCGGGGCTGACAGGGAGTGATCCGACGAGCTGAACAGCGCGGTCGAGCCCTTCCGTCACCTCGCCCTGCTTGATCACAGCCCACATCTGAACAAGGGCTATGTTGGTTCTGCCACCCACTCTCTCCTGCGCGGAATCCGCGATCGCCTGCTCCAGCAGCGGGGCCGCACGGCGCGCATCGCCGAGCTTCGTCAGGACCCACCCCTCGACCCAGAGGATGTGTGTCAGGGGCCTGCCCCATACGGAGATGGGGTCGCCGGTCACCTGGTCGGGGAGCGTGGCGTACGTTTCCTTCAACTCGCGGAGTGCCTTATGGGCGGCGTCGGCCTGCCTTTGATCGGCGTGGATGCGGCTCCGGACCTCGAGTGCGTTCAGCAGGCCGAGGCAGGGCCGACCGTCGGCGAGCCTGACGGCTTCGGCGGTCAGGTTGTCCGCTGCGGGTCCTGGACGCTTCATGTAGTAGGACTCCTCCGCCTCCTGGCCTCGCACCCATATGGCCAGGTCGCGATCGCCGGAGGCGTCGGCCGCGGTACGGGCGGCGGCCCACGCTCGCCAGCAGGCGCGTGGACCCGCCATCAACGGGAGATCCAGTGCCAGGAACGCCGACAACTGCGCATAGACCCGCAGCAGGGACGCGCGCTCGGCGTCGTCTGTGGTCCTGGCCAGCTGCTGGGACAGGTCGTGGATGTCGGCGGCCAGGTCGGCGGACCGCGACCCGGACAGGTCGGTCCACACACCCTGCGCATAATCCCAGGCGACTTGCTCCCAGGCGTCCACGTCGCGGTCGGCGGACTCCCCGGTCAGCCGCCACAGGCCGGCGTGCACCGCGTCGATCGTGGAGGCGGAGATGGCGGCGCCGGGGCCCAGTACCGACAGCAGGCGAAGGAGGGCGCGACGCTGCATGTCGTCCTCGTCAGGAATCGAGGGATTTGCTGGGAACGTACCCGACAGGAGCTTGGACTCCCATTCGGTAAGGACCTTGTCGCGGGCGAGCAATTCGCTGAGCTGGATCAGAGCTCCGTTGGCCTGGTAGGCCGCGTCGAAGAGCGGGATCAGGTCGGGTGGGACCGGTTGTTCGCCGCGTTCGATCCTGGCCAGGTGGCCCCAGGAGATCGGGAGCCGGGCGGCCACCTCGCGCAGGCCGGTGCGGCGGAAGGCGCGGAGGACCGCGCCGAAGAGCTGGGCGGAGGAGGGTCGGGGGGTCTGTCCGCTCATGCCGCCTCTCCGTAGGTGACGGTCGCGTGACACGAGTGGTCACGGATTTCGCTGCATGTGATTACAGAGCGTCTCCATGATGTCACTCGCAACCCCCTCGATGGTCGGAAACAGCGGCCATCGGTGCGCCAGCGGGAGCCGTACGGCCGCCCCCGTCGTACGGCTCCCGCCCTGAACGTGAAGTGGAGTACGGGTCATGGTGGACGTGGACGGCACGGTACGCCGACGCGGATGGCGATATGGGTCGACCGTGATCTCGGTCGGCGGTGCTCGGCGGGCCTCCGGCTGTGGGCCGGGTGTGGGTGTGGGGCGGCCATGACGGACGCGTGCCGGGATCAGCCGCCGCAGTGCGGCGAGGTGGACGGGCCGCTGAACGTGAGCTGGACCTGGGAGCCCGAGGCGAGGTACGTGCGGGAGGCCCGGAAAGAGGCCGAGGCAACGCTGGTCTCGTGGGGAGTGGGCGGGCAGGACCTTGAGGATGTGATCCTCGTGTTGAGCGAGCTCGTGTCCAACGCGCTCGTCCACGGCAAGGGGGCCATCACGGTCACGCTCACGCTCGACCGCCACCGCAACACGCTGACCGGCGGGGTCACCGACGGAGGGCCGGACTGGCCGCGTGAGCCGATGAGCGAGAACGGCACAGGCGGGGAGGCCAGGGAGGATCCGTTCGCCGAGAACGGGCGTGGGCTGTTCCTGGTCGGGCTGCTGTCGAACGGGTGGGGCGTGGCCAGGGAGTCCGATGGCACGCAGAAGACGGTGTGGTTTCGGCGCGAGCTGGCCTGAGGGCCCGCAGGTACGGCGAAGCCCGCGAGAGCACGGCGACGACGCCCAGGGCGGGGTGGGCCGTGGGCGTCGTGCGTGCGCGAGGGGTTGCCTCGCTTCCCCATGGGGAACCGGCCGTGAGGCCGGTGTGTGGGGTCGCCGTCCCGATGGGGGCAGTCCTTATTTCTTGTCGTCCTCGGCGCGTTCCCGTTCGGCGACGAGCTGGAGGGCGATGTCGATGATCATGTCCTCCTGGCCGCCGACGTAGCCGGCCTCGCCGACGCGCTGGAGGATCTCGTGGGCGGGCACGCCGTACCGCTCGGCCGCCCGTTCGGCGTGGAGCAGGAAGCTGGAGTAGACGCCCGCGTAGCCCTGGGTGATGGCGCCGCGGTCGGCGAACGGCAGCCGCTTGAGGAACGGCTTGACCACCTCCTCGGCGGCGGCCAACGCGCCCTGCACGTCGATGCCGGTGGGGATGCCGAGGCGTTCGAAGGTGGCGGCGAGGACCTCGGTGGGCGAGTTGCCCGCGCCGGCGCCGAGGGCGCACAGGGCGCCGTCGATCTGCAGCGCCCCGCTCTGTACGGCGAGCACGGAGTTGGCGATGCCGAGCGAGAGGTTCTGGTGGCCGTGGAAGCCGACCTGGGCCTCGTGGCCGATCTCCTTCACCAGGGCGGCGATGCGCTCCTGGGCCTCGCCGAGCACGAGCGCTCCGGCCGAGTCGACGACGTACACGCACTGGGCGCCGCCGTCGACCATGATGCGGGCCTGCCTGGCGAGCTCCTCGGGGCCGATGCGGTGGGAGAGCATGAGGAACCCTACGGTCTCCATGCCGAGCTCGCGGGCGGCGGCGAAGTGCTGCAGCGAGATGTCGGCCTCGGTGCAGTGGGTGGCGATGCGGGCGACCGACGCCCCGGCGTCGCGGGCCTTCTTCAGGTCCTCGATGGTGCCGACGCCCGGCAGCAGCAGCACGGCGATCTTGGCCTGCCTGGCCTCGTCCACGGCCGCGGCCACGAGTTTGATGTCGTCCTCGAGGGAGAAGCCGTAGTTGAACGACGAGCCCCCAAGGCCGTCGCCGTGGCTCACCTCGATGACCTCCACCCCGGCCGAGTCGAGGGCGTGCACGACGTTGCGCACCTGCTCCTCGGTGAACCGGTGGGCCATGGCGTGGCTGCCGTCGCGCAGCGTGGAATCCGTGATCCTGACCTTCTGGGACGTCATGCCGTCACCTTCCCGGACGCCTTGCGCATCGCGAGCTGCTCGCCGGTACGGGCGGCCGCCGCGGTCATGATGTCGAGGTTGCCCGCCCACGGGGGCAGGTAGTCGCCGTTGCCCTTGACCTCGAGGAACACCGCCACGCGGGCGTGGCCGTTCCAGATGTCGCGGGGCTCGTCGAACTGCGGCTCGGCCCGGAGCGTGTAGCCGGGCACGTACTCGCGCACCCTGTCCACCATGCGGTGGATCGACTCGGCGATCGCGTCGGTGTCCGCGTCCGCCGGGATCGCGCAGAACACCGTGTCCCGCATGATCATCGGCGGCTTCACCGGGTTGAGGATGATGATCGCCTTGCCCCGGCCGGCGCCGCCGACCGACTCGATGGCCCGCGCGGTGGTCTGGGTGAACTCGTCGATGTTCGCCCGGGTACCGGGGCCCGCCGAACGGGAGGCGATCGAGGCGACGATCTCCGCGTACGGCACGGGCACCACGCTGGACACCGCGTGCACGATCGGGATCGTGGCCTGCCCGCCACAGGTGATCATGTTGAGGTTGGGCGCGTCGGACAGCTCGTCGAGGTTGACCGGCGGGCAGACGAACGGGCCGACCGCGGCCGGGGTGAGGTCGATCGCCTGGATCCCGGCCTCCTCGTAGCGCGGCGCGTTCGCCAGGTGCGCCTTGGCCGAGGTGGCCTCGAAGACCAGGTCGGGCAGGTCGTCCTGGGCGAGCAGCCAGTCCACGCCCTCGGCCGAGGCGGGCACGCCGAGCTCGCGGGCGCGGGCGAGGCCGTCGGAGTCCGGGTCGACGCCGACCACCGAGTGGACCGTGATCCAGTCGCTGCGCAGCAGCTTGATCAGCAGGTCGGTGCCGATGTTGCCGGGGCCGACGATGGCGGCGGAGAGGGTCATGCCGCCTCCTTCGCGAACGCGATCGACACCGAGCCGATGCCGCCGAAGGTGGCGGTCACGCTGTCGCCGGGCCGTACCGGGATGGAGGCGGTGCACGAGCCGGGCAGCACCACGTGCCCGGCCTCCAGGGTCACGCCGCGCTCGCCGAGCACGTTGGCGAGCCACACCAGGGCGTTGAGCGGGGAGCCGAGTACGGCACCGCCGGCGCCGGTCTGCTCGAGCTCGCCGTTGCGGTGCAGCAGGCAGCCGGTGAGGGCGAGGTCGACCGCGTCGAGCCGTACCGGGCGGGTGCCGAGCACCACGCCGCCGCTGGAGGCGTTGTCCGCGATCGTGTCGGCGAGGGTGATCTTCCAGTCGGCGATCCGCGAGTCGATGATCTCCAGGGCGGGCAGCACGAAGTCCACCGCGGCGGCGGCCTCGGCCGCGGTCACCCCGGGGCCGCGCAGCGGCCGGCCGAGCACGAACGCGACCTCGGGCTCGATGCGCGGCTGGAGGAACCGCCCGGCGTCCACCCGCGAGGCGTCCGCGAAGAACATCGCGTCGGTGAGGTGCCCGTAGTCGGGCTGGTCCACGTTGAGCTGGCGCTGCATCGCGGCCGAGGTGAGACCCACCTTGTGCCCCTTGATCCGGGCGCCCCGGGCGAGCCACGCGTCCACCTGGGCGAGCTGGATCGCGTACGCGTCGTCGACGGTCAGCCCCGGGAACGTCTGGGTGAGCGGCGCGATCGGCGTGCCGGACGCGTACGCGTCGAGCAGCAGCGCCGCGGCCTTGTCCACGACGCCCGCGGGCGTGCGGACCTTGTCGTCGTCCATGCTGGTCCCTTCGTCGTCGTCCCGGGGATAGACCCTGGTGGGCGGGACCGGGCACGGGCAACGAACGTGTCCCGCTCGACGGGACGCCTCCTGAAGTTTTGCCGGAGGGGGCCGAATAAAGTTAGGCGTGTCCTGCCGCATGACCAGCGACTCCTACCTGCACCGGGTCGTCCGGGTGCTGTCCGCGTTCCGGGCCGAGGACGACGAGCTCGGCCCGTCCGAGCTGGCCCGGCGCACCGGGCTGCCGAAGTCGACGGTGCACCGCATCATGCAGGCGCTCGTCGAGGAGGGCCTGCTGGAGCGGCGCGGTCAGGAGGTACGGCTCGGCCTGCGGCTGTTCGAGATCGGCCAGCGGGTGCCGCGGCAGCGGGTGCTTCGCGACGCGGCCCTGCCGTACATGGCGGACCTGTGGGAGGCGACCCGGCAGACGATCCACCTCGCGGTGCTGGAGGGCACCGAGGTGGTGTACGTGGAGATCCTGCACGCGCCGGGCGGGCCGGAGTTCCCGTCGCGGGTGGGCGGGCGGCTGCCCGCGCACGCCACCGGGGTGGGCAAGGCGATCCTCGCGTTCTCCCCGCCGGAGGTGGTGCAGCGGGTGCTGGAGGCGGGGCTGCCGAGGATGAGCGGGCGCACGGTGGCCGCGCCCGGGCTGCTGCTGCGGGAGCTCGCCCGGATCCGGCGGGAGGGCGTCGCCTACGACCGGGAGGAGTCGGGGCCGGGGATCGTGTGCGCGGCCGCGCCGGTGCTGGGGCGGGACGGCGAGGCGCTGGGGGCGCTGTCGGCGTCCGGCCTGTCGACGCGGATGCGGCCGGAGCGGATCGCGCCCGCGGTGCACACCGCGGCGCTCGCGCTCTCCCGCACGCTCGGCCGCCGCGACCGGCCGTACCACACGGCGCAGCGGGCGCTCGCCGCCTGGTACGTGCCCGGCGTGGCCGAGCGGCCTCCCGACCGCCTGTGACGCACGGCGGCGTCAGGCCATGGCGGTGGTCTTCTCGGGCTCGGTTTGCCCGGCCTCTCCGGCGGCGGGCGGGGTGAACGGGGCGAACAGGGCGCCGAGCCGCGCCACGGTCTCCGGGACCACACGGTAGTAGACCCAGGTGCCGCGCCGCTCGCAGTCGATCAGCCCGGCGGTGCGCAGCACCTTGAGGTGGTGCGAGATCGTCGGAGCGGTGAGGTCGAACGCTCCGGTGAGGTCGCACACGCACACCTCACCCTCCGCGGCGGAGGCGATCATCGACAGCAGGCGCAGCCGTACCGGATCGGCGACGGCCTTGAGCGGCACCGCGAGTTCCGCGGCGTCGGCCTGCGACAGGGGCGCGCTCGTGATGGGAGCGCAGCACCGGTCCACTGTGGTGGCCATGACAGCTCCTGTTCGCGACTCACCCGGAATCATATCGGCGTTCGGGCGTTCCGGCCGTTCCCGCTTTCCCGCCCGGGCCGATCGCTGATCTTGGGGGTCGTCGCAGGAAGACGCCGGATCCGGCGCGGCGGCGCGGCCCGGGTGCCCATCGGGACGACGTTTCGGGGTATGCCGCGAATATTCCCGATGAACGATCGGCAAGGAATATGTCAAGAAACGCTCACAGAATCACAGGCCGAACGGTGCGCCGCGGGGATTCAATTTGATATCGCGACGATTATCGACATTATGGTGGATTCTTCGCTTGGCATGGAACGCCCGATAAGCCGCAGGGATTTCCTGGACGGCGTCGCGCTGTCGACGGCGACGACCCTGGTGCCGGGCCCGGGCGCCGGGCGGACCGGGGACGGCGTGGCGGTGGACGAGGAGCCCGGCCACGGCAGTCCGCCGGAGTGGCAGGGGCTGCAGGGGGACACCGCGGACGCGATGGCGGTGCCGCACGCGCTGCGCGACCGGCGGTTCTGGGAGCGGGCCGGCGCGCCCGAGGCCACCGGTGAGGAGTACGAGCTGGTGGTGGTGGGCGCCGGGATCAGCGGCCTCGCCGCGGCCTACCGGTGGTGGCGGGAGAACCCCGAGGCCCGCATCCTCGTGCTCGACAACCACGACGACATCGGCGGGCGCAGCCGCCGCAACGAGTTCCCGGTGGCCGGGCTCGTCGGGTACGGCGGGCCGCCCGCGCTGCCCGCCTCGCCCTCGCCGGAGACGGCCGAGCTGCTCGCCGACCTCGGCATCGAGCTCACCACGGCCGAGGGCGCGCCCGGGGCCGGGTGGGCCGGGCGCGAGCCGTACCGAGAGCTCGGCATGGGCGAGGCGGTCTTCTGCGACCGGGAGAGTTTCGGCACCGACCGGCTCGTGGCCTTCCGGCCGGGCTGGATCGACGAGCTGCCGCTGGCCGACGCGGCGAAAAGCGAATTGTCGGCGCTGTTCGGCAACCCCCCGGACTGGTGGCCCGCGGCGAGCGTGGCGGAGAAGCGGGCCCGGCTGGCGCGGATCAGCTACTCCGGCTTTCTCCGCGAAATATGCCGTGTTCATCCCGAGGTGGTGCGATTCTGTCACACGATGCCGGTGCACGACCGGTGCCGCACCAGCGACATGATCAGCGCGCTCGACGCGTTCGCGCTCGCCGACGACCACTCCTTCCCGGGCCTCGCCGGGCTGGGCATCCCGCGCCCCGGCGGCCACGGCCACGTGCAGCTGTTCCCGGACGGCAACCACGGCCTGGTCCGCGCGCTGGTCGGCCGCATGATCCCCGAGGCCGGAGGCCGTCCGGACGGCGGCGCCGTACCCGCCCGCATCGACTACGACCGCCTCGACCTGCCCGGCAACCGGGTGCGGGTGCGCCTCGCGAGCCCGGTCGTGCTGGTGCGCAACGACGGCCCGGCGGAGACCGCGACCTCGGCGACGGTCGGCTACTTCGACGGCGAGACCGTCCGGACCGTACGGGCCGGGGCGGTGGTCCTCGCCTGCTGGCACGCGATGATCCCGTACCTCGTCCCGGACCTGCCGCAGCACCGCCGGTCCGCGCTGCTGCGCACGGTGCGCGCCCCGATGCTGTACGCCACGGTGCAGGTGCGCGACTGGCGCGCCTGGCACGCGGCCGGGATCGACCGGGTCCGGTTCACCGGGGCCTACTGGTCCGACGTCCGGCTGCCCGCGGTGCCGCAGGCCGGCGGGCGGGGCGTCGCCGACCCCGGCGAGCCGACCACCGTCCACCTGGTACGGCTCGCCGTGAAGCCGGACGCCGACCCGATCGAGGGCGCGGTGGCCGGGCGGCGCGAGCTCGCCGAGGTGCCGTACGAGCACCTGGAGTTCACCGTGCGCGACCAGCTCGCCCGGCTGCTCGGCCCGACCGGGTTCGACCCGGCGCGGGACATCGAGGCGATCACGATCAACCGCTGGGCGCACGGCGTGCCGCTCGGCGACGGGCTGCCCGGCGGCAAGCCGCCGTTCGCCTCCCCGCACGACGACCCGATCGAGGGCGACTGGCGGTTCGGGCGCATCGTGATCGCCGGCTCGGACCGGGCGCCGGAGGGCGGCGCGGACGCGGCGATCGCCGTGGCCGTGCGCGCCGTGGACGAGCTCGCGCCCGCCCGCAGCCGGTGACCCCCGGGCCCGACGCGGTGCCGTACCGGCGCCCGAGGCCGGTACGGCCAGGCGGTACGGCGGGCTAGTCGGAGGTGGCGGCGAGGCTCGCCTCCCACAGGCGGCGGGCGAGCTCCGGGTCGGTCATGTTCGCCGAGGCCCGGGCCGGGGTGGTCCGCACGAAGTAGCGGCCGGGGTACGCGGTGCCGTCCGGGTGGGTGGCGAGGTGGACGAGCCCGCGCGCGCCCTCCTCCGGCGAGCGGGCGAGCCCGGGGATCATCATCAGGAACCGCATGTAGGCGGTGTCAGATGCGAAATTTGTCCTGATTATCCCCGGATGGAAGCAAGTGGGATAAATGTTCTTTCCCAGCCGGGCGAGATGGCCGGTGAAAAGCACGTTCGCCTGCTTGGAGTCGCCGTACTGCAGCCAGCCGTTCCACCACCTGCGCCTGCGGTCGAGGTCGTCGGGGTCGATCCGCCCTGTTCGCGCCGCCATCGACGCGGTCGTCACGATCCTCGCCCCGGACTCGTGCAGCCGGTCGAGCAGCAGCGTGGTCAGCAGGAACGGCGACAGGTGGTTCACCTGCATGATCAACTCGTGCCCGTCGACGGTGGTCTGCCGCCGCGGCGTCATCACCCCCGCATTGTGGGCCAGAACATCGATCCGTTCGTAGCGGTCGAGCAGTTCCGCGGCGAGCTTCCTGACCTCGGCGAACGACGCGTAGTCGCAGGTGAGAATGTCGGGTCGGGACCCTGAGACGGACGTCACACGATCCGCCGTGCGCTCGAGTTTCGCCCGGTCACGGCCGACCAGAACCACCGTGTGACCACGTGCGGCCAATTCCACCGAGGCGGCCGTGCCGATGCCGCCGGCGGCCCCCGTGATCACACAAATCATCGGGTCCTCCCGTACGCCAGATCCATTTCGGTGCTAACCTTTGTTCGATCTTTCGGAGGTGCATTTATCCCTATATATGCGGGCTGGACTCCCGCACCCGAGGAGCGGCTGATGCGTTCGAAAAACCGGTCGATTCGGTTCAAGGTCTTTATGCTGCTGCTCCTGCCCCTGCTGTCCCTCAGCGCGCTGTGGGGCTTCGTCATGAACCTCACCGTGGGTGACGGTATCGCCCTGCTCCGTGCCAACACCCTCTACAACACGATCGGCACCACCAGCACCGAGCTCGGCGTCCAGATCATGAACGAGCGCGCGCACTCCGCCTCCCTGGTCAGCAGCGGGCGCCGCGCCTCTCCCGAGCTCACCGCCCAGCGCGGGCGCACCGACGCCGCGCTCGCCGAGTTCCTGCAGGCGGCGCGGAGCGACGAGGCGACCCAGGCGATGAGCCCCGCCCTCAAGGAGCCGGTGGACTCGATGATCCGCGAGCTCGACCGGCTCGACCAGATCCGGGCCGAGGTCGACAACGGCACCTCCGATCGTCTCGAGGTCGTGCAAGCGTACAGCCGGATCATGGATTCGCTGAATCGCGTGTACGACCAGCTCGTCACCGTCCCGGACCTCACCGTGTTCCGCCAGGCCGCCACGCTGCAGTCGATGGCGAACGCCCGCGAGCTGCAGTCCCGGCAGATCGCCCTGATCGAGGGCGCGCTCGTCGAGGGGCGGCTCACCCCGCAGGAGCGGGCCGAGTTCGCCCGCCTCGCCTCGGTCCGCCGCTACCTGTACGAGCGGTTCCTGCCGATCCTCCACACCGACCTGCGGCAGCCGTACGAGCGGGTGTTCGAGTCCTCGGCCTACAAGCGGTACCTGGAGCTCGAGGACCGGATCGTCAACGCCAGCGGCATGGGCGACGGGCTGCCCGCCGCCGGCGAGTGGCGGTCCACGTCGAGCGCGGTGGCCGCGGCGCTCGACCGGGTGAACATCGGCTCCGGCGAGATCATGGCCGAGAAGGCCAAGGACGCCGCGACCACGATCCTGCTGCGCATCGCGATCGCCGGCGGCGTGGGTCTCGTCGCGGTCGTCGCCTCGATCACGTTCTCGCTGCGGTTCGCCCGCCGCCACGTGCGCGACCTCGCCACGCTGCGCAACTCCGCGCTCGAGCTCGCCGACACGCGCCTGCCGCGGATCGTGGAACGGCTCAGCCGCGGCGAGGACGTCGACGTCGCCGCCGAGGCTCCGCCGATCCGGGCGGGCGACTCCCGCGAGGTCGCCGACGTCAGCCATGCGTTCTCGTCGGTGCAGCGTACGGCGGTCGAGGCCGCGGTCGGCCAGGCGAAGCTGCGCAAGGGCATCGCGCAGATGTTCGTCAACCTCGCCCGGCGCAAGCAGGCGCTGCTCAACCGCCAGCTCCAGCTCCTCGACTCGATGCAGCGCCGTACCACCGAGCCGGACGCGCTCGAGGACCTCTACCGCCTCGACAGCCTCACCACCCGGATGCGCCGCCACGCCGAGAGCCTGATCATCCTCTCCGGCAACACCCCGGGCCGGGCCTGGCGGCGCCCGGTGCCGATGGTGGACGTGATCCGCGCCGCGGTGGCCGAGATCGAGGACTACCAGCGCATCCAGGTCTTCCCGGTCGGCGACACCGCGGTGAACGGCACCGTCGCCGCCGACCTCATCCACCTGCTCGCCGAGCTCGTGGACAACGCCGCGAGCTTCTCGCCTCCGCAGACCACCGTGCAGATCCGCGGTGAGGAGGTCGCCAACGGCTTCGTGGTCGAGATCGAGGACCGGGGCCTCGGCCTCTCCGCCGAGGAGTACGCCGCGATCAACCAGAACCTGGCGAACCCGCCCGAGTTCGACCTCGCCGACAGCGACCGCCTCGGCCTGTTCGTGGTGGGCCAGCTCGCCAACCGGTACGGCGTGTCCGTCACGCTGCGGCCCTCGCCGTACGGCGGCACGACCGCGATCGTGCTCATCCCGCGCACGCTGATCGCCACCGACGCCGGCCCGGCCGCGATCGAGGGCAACACGGCCGCGAACGCCGCCACGGCCACGCCGTACGTGCCGCGGCACTCGGCCACGGCCCCGCAGCCGGTCCAGGCGACCGTGGTCGAGCGGAAGACCGGACCCGCCGCCGACGCGGGCAGGCCCGACGGCGAGGGCGACCGCGCCAGGCGCGACCAGGCGGGCACCGAGCAGAAGCGCGGGGCCACCGACACCTCGCCGTTCTTCACCCCTGCGGCGCTGCGCACCGAGCCGGTGCCCAGCGCCCTGCGGAACCTCGACGACGAGGACGACCGCAGGCCGGGCGACCGGCGGGGACGGCCCGGCCCCTCGCTCACCGTGCTCCCCGGAAGCGCGCCGGGCGCCGACGCGGACGCGTCGCCGGAGCCGGGCTCCTCGCCCGCGCAGGGCGGCACCAGGAAGCCGCCGCAGCCGGTGACCAACGGCACCTTCCGCGGGCTGCCGCGCCGCGTGCGCCAGGCGAGCCTCGCCCCACAGCTGCGCAACAGGTCCACACCGCTCTCCGCGCCCCCGCCGGAGCGCGTTCCGGAACGCTCACCGGACGAGGCGCGGGCTCTGTTCTCCGCCTTCCAGCAGGGAGTGCGGAGAGGGCGTCTCGACTCGGAGCGTCACGCTGACGAGCAGGAGCCCAACGACGATGTGGCGAACCAGATCACTGCCGAGAAGGGTACGGAATGACGGGCAAATCGACGTCGAACGGCGAACTCAACTGGCTGCTGGACGATCTCATCAGTAGAGTCGGCGCCGTCCGTCAAGCGGTGATCCTTTCCACCGACGGGCTCCTGGTCGGCTCCTCACAAGGGCTCAGCCAAGAGGACGCCGAGCACCTGTCCGCGGTGGCGGCCGGGTTCCAGAGCCTCGCCCGCGGTGCCGGACGGCACTTCAACGGCGGCGAGGTACGTCAGACCATCGTCGAGATGGAGTCGGCGTTCCTGTTCGTGACCGCGGCCGGGCAGAACACCTGCCTCGCCGTACTCGCCGAGGCCGACGCCGACGTGGGCCAGATCGCGTACGAGATGGCCATGCTGGTGAAGCGTGTCGGACAGCACCTCTCAACCAACCCCCGGGGGACCCAGTCGTGAAGAAGCCGGAGTGGCTGGACGAAGACGCAGGGCCGGTGGTTCGCCCATTCGCCCTGATCCGCGGTCGTACCAGATCCTCCGGCGATAACTTCGATCTCATCGCCGTGGTGGTCCCGACCGGTGCCTCGGCGCCGCCCGAGGCCATCATCGGCCCAGAACAGCACCGAATCCTGGAGCTCGCCGAGGAGGGGGTGACGGTCGCCGAGGTCGCGTCCGAACTCGACCTCCCCCTCGGCGTGGTCCGGGTCCTGCTTGGCGACCTGAAGGACCACGGCCTCATCGAGGTCCGCCCGCCGGCTCAGGTCTCGCCGCTGCCCAGCGAGCGTATTCTCAAGGAAGTGATCCATGGCCTCCGCGCCCTATGACGACCCGGTGGCCCTGAAGATCCTCATCGCCGGAGGCTTCGGGGTCGGCAAGACGACACTGGTCGGCTCGGTCAGCGAGATCCGCCCGCTGCGCACCGAAGAGCTGCTCTCCGACCGGAGCATCGGTGTCGACGACACCGAGGGCGTCGACAACAAGACGACCACCACGGTCGCGATGGACTTCGGCCGCATCACCATCCGGGACGGCCTGGTGGTCTACCTGTTCGGCACGCCCGGCCAGCACCGGTTCTGGTTCATGTGGGACGAGCTCGCGTACGGCGCGCTCGGCGCGGTGGTGCTCGCCGACACCCGCCGGCTCACCGACTGCTTCCCCTCGATCGACTACTTCGAGCAGCGTGGCACCCCGTTCATCGTCGCCGTCAACTGCTTCGACGGCGCCGAGGTGCACGACCCGGAGAACGTGCGCATCGCCCTCGACCTCGACCCGGACGTCCCCGTCATGAACTGCGACGTCCGCCGCCGCGCCTCCGCCAAGACGGTCCTCATCACCCTGGTGGAGCACGCCCTGCGCACCCTCACCGCCAACGCCGGCTGACCCTCCGGCCGGGCCCCCTTCTGGCCGCCGGCTCTCCCGCCCTCGCGGCCGTGAAAGGCCACGCCCTCGCCCGGCCGGACGGGTCACCCATGCTCGTCGTACGGCCTTTGGCCTCAGTTGGCCGCACGTTGGCCCGCACAGCCGCGTCCGGTCGGCCATCGCCCTTCGCCCATCCGGCTCGACCGCGGCAGGCCCACAAGGCCCCACCGCCGCGCCGTACCGGCCACACCCTTTCCGACGGGCGGGTGGGCACTGGTTGTGAGCCGTCTGGGTACCGCCATGCCCCTGTGGGGGCGTTCCTGTTTGCCCAGCCGTTCGCCACCGGCGATCCGGCCTGTGGCCACGCTTGCGGCCAGGGCTCACGACGACCGTTCCGGGGCGCCTCCGGCCCGCCGCCGTACGCTCGCGGGCCGACCGCCCGACCACACGTTAGCCACGCGGCCGGTGGCCGCAGCGGGCCGTGTCATGGCCGCTTCCCAGGCATGCCGACGGCTCGGCCCGATGGCAGGCTCGGCCGCTCGGCCCCTGCCGGCCGGCCGTACCTCTCAAGGGCTCTGATCGCCGTTGAGGACGCGCGAGACCCACTCCAGCGAGCCGGTGCGGAGGATCTCGTCGGCGAGCCGCTTCGCCGTGGTCGTGGTGAGCGCGGCGAGCGAGCTGTCGATCCACGGCTGCACGTTCTGGTTCCCCTGCTCGCGGTACTCGACCGCCTGGATCAGGCACTCGAGCTTGTCGGCGTCCCGCGCGCAGATCGCCTCCAGGCTCGCCTTCTCCTCGTACTCGGCCACCGCGTCCTGGATCATGCGCGCCACCGGCTCGGGCACGTCCCGCACCTGCTCGGCCGTGACCTCGGGGTTGGGCACCGCCGTCAGGTACCGCTTGCCGAGGTACGGGATGTCGGTCGTCCGTGTCTCCTGGGTGTCATGGAACAGGCTCATGAAGGCGGCACGCTCCGGATCGGCGCCCTCCAGCGACGCGATCACACTCGCGATCACCGCGGCCCGGAAGCTGTGGTCGGCCACGCTCTCCGGGCTCGTCACGCCCGCCACCAGCCAGCCGGTCCGCTTGTACCGCTTGAGCAGACCGAGCTCGTACAGCAGGCCTGCCAGCCCGGCCATCTCCTGCTCCATGCGAATCACTCCAGCCTCGTCGACCACAAGCGATGACGTGCGAGATAGATGCCCCCGCTGCCACCGCCCCCAACCCGTCCCACCCGGGCGATCGCGAACCCCCCCGCTCCCGCCCGTACCCCTCGATTTGCCGTCTCCCCGCGGAGGCAATAAGCTCTCACTGCGATCGGCGGACGTGCTAGCCTAGGTCTCGACCAAGGCGAAGCCGCAGGTCAACAACTCTATACAGGCGGCCGTAGCTCAATGGATAGAGCATCTGACTACGGATCAGAAGGTTAGGGGTTCGAGTCCTCTCGGCCGCGCGCGGATCAAAAGCCACTTCCGATCTTCGGAGGTGGCTTTTGAAGCTTGTACGGCGGCAGGTACGGCAACGGCCTCGAGTGCCGTGCCGCTCCAGGGCGATCATTGAGCCGCGTAAGTGCCCACGCGAACATTGGGAAATTCCAGCGCGAACCGCCCGCCACTCTCCGGAGTCGATCGGCAGGTTATCGGGCGTCCGAGGTCATCATTCCGGCTACATCAGGTTTTCGAGCGACCGTACCCGGCGTCGGGGTCAGGTCGTTTCATTCAGGTAGGTCAGCACGGCCAGGACGCGGCGGTGGTCGTCGTCGGACGGGGGTAGGCCGAGCTTGGCGAAGATGTTGTTGATGTGCTTGCTCACCGCCTTCTCCGTGATGACCAGGCGGGCGGCGATGGCGCTGTTGGAGCGGCCTTCGGCCATGACGGCGAGGACCTCGCGTTCCCGTGGGGTGAGCGCGGAGAGCCGCTTGCGCCCGCGGCCGGCGGTGAGGAGCCGGGCGACGACCTCGGGGTCCATGACCGTGCCGCCCGATGCGACCTGGCGGACCGCGGACACGAAGTCGCGGACGTCGCCGACGCGGTCCTTGAGGAGGTAGCCGACACCGCCGGATCGGTCGGACAGGAGTTCGGCCGCGTAGAGGTGCTCGACGTACTGGGACAGGATCAGTACGGGCAGGCCGGGAACCCTGCGGCGGGCCTGCAGGGCGGCACGCAGGCCCTCGTCGGTGAAGGTGGGCGGGAGCCGTACGTCGACGACCGCGACGTCCGGGCGGATCTCCACCAGGCGGTCGGCGAGGTCGGCACCGTCCGCGACGGTGGCCACCACCTCGAAGCCGTACGCGGTGAGCATCCGGGTCAGTCCGTCCCGGAGCAGGGCGAGGTCCTCGGCGATCAGGACACGCACGGCAGCTCCGCCTCCACGATCGTCGGGTCGCCGGCCGGGCTGGTGACGCGCAGCGTGCCGTCGAAGGCGGCCAAGCGGCGTTCCACGCCGCGCAGGCCGGAGCCGCGCCGCGGGTCGGCGCCGCCGCGGCCGTCGTCCTCGACTCGCATCGACAGCCGGTCGCCGAGGTCCCTGACGGTGATGGTGATACGCGATGCCCCGCTGTGTTTCACCGCGTTCGTCATGGCCTCCACCATCGTGAAGTACGCGGCCGACTCCAGCGGCGGCGCGAGCCGGCGGTCCAGGCGGATGTCGAGGTCGACGGGTACGGCGCTGCTCATCGCCAGCGAGCGTAGTGCGCCCTCGATGCCGCGATCGGCGAGCAGCGGCGGGTGGATGCCGCGCACCAGGTCGCGCAGCTCGGTCAGGGCGGTGTGCGCGCCCTGACGCGCGTCGGCGATCAGGGCCTTGGCGGCCTGCGGGTCCTGGTCGAGCAGGTCCTCGGCCATGCCGAGGTTCATGGTCAGGGCGACAAGCCGGGCCTGGGCGCCGTCGTGCAGGTCGCGTTCGATGCGGCGCAGCTCGGCGGCGGAGGCGTCCACGGCCTCCGACCTGGTCCGGGTCAGCCGTTCCACGCGGGCGGCGAGCTGCGCCTTCTGGGTCGGGGCGAGCAGCCATCGGCAGTACCGCCGCTCCAGCTCGACCGCTGGGCCGGGGGCGCGCAGGCCCAGGAAGAGCGCGAGCGCGGCGGCCAGGGTGGCGAGCAGAGCGGAGCCCGGGCCGGTGATCGGCATGCCCAGGTACTCGGCGTCGGGGAACTGTCCGATCGCCCACAGCCCGGCGGTGAGGACGCCCTGTACGCCGCTGAGCCACAGGAGCGCGCCGATCACCGCCAGGAAGAGCTGCCCGGGGAGGGCGACCCACAGCAGGTCGCGGGCGGTGGCCGGGGTGCCCAGGATGGTGAGGACCTTGGCCAGGGTGCCGTCCGGCATCGGCGGGTACGGCGAGCCGGGTTCGACCCCGACCCTGGCCCGCTGGAAATCGGCCAGCCGCCGGTTCAGCTCGACCGCCTTGACGAACAGCGGCAGCCCGCCGACCAGGCACGCCGCCGCGCCGAGGAGGACCAGGACGAGCACGCCGTACCCGGCGAGCGCGACGCCCAAGCTGATCACGAGGTGGCGGACCCGGCACGGCCAGGTGCCGCCGCGCGTCTCGGCGCCCATCATCGCCTCCGCGACGGGGTCGGGGCGGCCGGATGGAGGGCGTGCGGGGAATCCGTCACGGGCCACATGGCTGTGACTCTAAAGCGGGACGCCGCGGTGGGTGGAGGGTGTGCGCACGCCGATCCGAGGTGGTGCCGGCACCACCATCGATTGGCGGTGCCGCACCATCGAGACGACACGGTCGCCGCCCGTAGCGTTCCGGGCATGATCTCGATTCGCGACATCCGGCGTGCTCGTCCCCTTCGTCGCCGGGCCGGGCTCCTCGGCACCGCCGTACTGGCGACCCTCACCGTGACCGCGGCCCCTGCGGCCTCCGCCGTACACACGGCCGAGCGGCACGCCACCGCGTCCGATTCCGCCGACGTCGTCCAGCGGGGGCTGGACAGGCTCGTCGGCAGGTACGGGTTCCCCGCCGCGCTCGCCTCCGTGCGCGGGCGTGACGGCGGGATCCGCAACCACACCGCCGGTGTGGCGGACCTGAGGACCAAGGCCGCGGTGCCGGTCGACGGGTACGTGCGCATCGGCAGCAACACCAAGACGTACACCGCCGTGCTCGTGCTGCAGCTCGTCGAGGAGGGCAAGGTCAAGCTGGACGAGCCGGTGGAGACGTACCTGCCGGGGCTCATCCGCGGCAACGGCAACGACGGCCGCCGCATCACCGTGCGGCAGGTGCTGCAGCACACCAGTGGCCTGCCCAACTACACGAACATCTTCGCCAAGGGCCTGGAGCCCCACCGGCACCGGTACCTTCAGCCGCTCGAGACGTTGCACATCGCGCTGAAGGAGAAGCGCCGCTTCAAGCCCGGCACGAAGTGGGAGTACAGCAACACCAACTACACCGTCGCCGGACTGATCGTGGAGAAGGTCACCGGCCGGCCGTACATCGAGGAGCTCAACCGGAGGATCATCAACAGGCTCGGGCTCCGGCACACCTATCTGCCGAACGTCGGCGACCAGAACGTGCGTGCCCCGCACGCCAAGGGGTACCACGCCGACGATCCGCGCAGGCCGCTCATCGAGTACACCCGGTCCGACCCGTCCTTCGGCTGGGCCGCGGGCGCGATGATCGCCCGGCCGAGCGACGTCAACCGCTTCTTCCGCGCCCTGCTCGACGGCGAGCTGCTCGGCGAGAAGGCGCTGAAGGAGATGCGCCGGACCGTGCCCGCGCCGGAGCTCGGCTCCGGTGCCCGGTACGGCCTCGGCATCGCGAGCTACAAGCTGAGCTGCGGCGTACGCGCCTGGGGCCACGGCGGCGACATCCCCGGCTACCACACGGTCAACGCCGCCACCGACGACGGCCGCGCCGCCATCGTGGCCGTCACCCGGCTCCCCCGCGACCTCAAGGAGATCGAGGCCACGCAGCAGGTCCTCGACACCGCCCTGTGCCGCGGCTGACCACGGACCCGGATTCCCCGCCTGGCCACCTCATCCCTCACCGAGGACAGAGAAGCATCAGGGCTCGCGATGCGGCCGGTGGGCATCGGGCCGGGGCATCGCATAGATGCGGCAGGGCCGGCCGTAGCGGTCGAGGCCGGGGGCGTGGAAGGTCATGCCGAGTTTGCGCATGATGCGTTCGGAGGGGCGGTTGTCCGGGTGGCAGCGGGCGACCAGCGTGGCCGTGGACAGGTGGAAGGCCTCGTCGCGGACGGCCAGGGCGGCCTCGGTGGCGAGGCCGCGGCCCCAGAGGCCGGGGGCGAGCCACCAGCCGATCTCGCGGGCCGGGGCGGGGAAGGCCAGGTCGGCGCAAGGGCTGAGGGAGACCAGGCCGGCGAAGCGGCCCTCGTACAGGATCGCGCGGAGGCCGAAGCCTTCGCGCTGCCACTGCCGCAGCGCCTGCTCGTGACGTTCGAGGGTGTAGGCGCGGGTCCACGGGCCGGAGCCGATGAGGCGCATGACGCGGTCGTCGCCGGAGAGGCGGACGAAGTCCTCGAAGTAGCGGTCGTGCCAGGGCGGAAGGGTCAGGCGGGCGGTGGTGAGCACGGTGGCCTCACCGCCTGGCGGGGGTTCGTGTGATGTGGGGTGCATGGTCATACGAGACTGCGCGTTCGGCTATGGGAAAACAAGCTGCGGGCGGTCGCGTGTGACAGCGAGGATGAGCGCCATGAGTGTGGGAATCGCCGAACCCGAGCGGCTTGGGAAGACCACACTCCCCGACGGCCGGGTGCTCGGCTGGGCGGAGTGGGGGCCGCTGGACGGGGTGCCGGTACTGCTGTGTTCCGGGGCGGCGACGAGCCGTTGGCTGGGCTTCGGGGCGGACGCCGTACACGCGCTGCGGGTACGGCTCGTCTCGGTGGACCGGCCGGGGCTCGGCGTGTCCACGCCGCTGCCGGGGAGGACGTTCGACCACTTCGTGACGGACATCCGGCATCTGGCCACGGTACGCGGGCTGGGCCGGCCGGTCGTGGTGGGGAACTCGCAGGGGGCGCCGTTCGCGCTGGCGCTCGCGCTCGGCGGGGCGGCGTCCGCGGTGGCGATCGTGTCGGGCGCGGACGAGGTCGCGCTGCCCGAGTTCGCCGACCGGCTGCCGGAGGACCTGCGCAACCTCGTGGAGCTGACGGCCAAGGATCCGGCCGAGGCCGAGCGGGCCTTCGCGGAGTTCGACGCCGACCGGATGTGGGCGATGGTGATGGACGGCAGCCCGCCGTGCGACCGCCGGGTGTACGAGGACCCGGCGTTCGCGAGCGCGTACCGGCGTGCCCTGGAGGAGGGCTTCGCGCAGGGGCCGGGCGGGTACGCCCGCGACACCGTGCTGGCGATGGGCAGGTGGCCGTTCGACCTCGCCAGGATCGATGTGCCGGTCGACATCTGGTACGGCGAGCAGGACCGCGGCCACTCACCGGACAACGGGGAGACCCTGGCGGGCCGCATCCCGGGCGCCCGGCGGCATCTGGTGCCGGGGATCGGCGGCGCGGTGCTGTGGACCGAGGCCGAGCGCATCCTGCGCGCCTGCCTCGACGCCGCCGGGGTGAGCCGTACGTGAACCGCCGATGACCTGGTGATCTCGCCACGCCGCGCGGTGGCCGGGTGCGGCCACCGCGGGGGCGGGATCGGTGCGTCCGGCGGCGAACTGTCGGTGGCACGTCGTACGGTGGCGGCATGCCCGAGACCAACCTCTCAGAGCCGCAGGACCACTACCAGGCCTCCGAGCACCTGTTCCGGACCGTGCACGAGATCGCGTCCGCGCACGCCGGACGGTCCGTGCCGGAGGTGATGGCGGTGCTGCGGCAGCGGCTTCCCGGAGTGCCCGGGCTCGACGATCTGGAGCTCCGGCGCCTCGCCGAGCAGATCAGCGTGGGGCGCGACCCGTCCGGTCTGGGCGGCCCGGCCATCTGATCCGCGGCGACGACGATGAGGTGGCCGCGGGCGACCACCGCCCGCGGCCGGTACGGGCGCAACCCATGACCAGGCCCTGAACGGCGGGCCGCCGGGCACCGCCGATCAGGGCCGCGGCGTCATCGGAGACCGCCGCCGCAGGCCGTGGCCCGCCGGGTCAGGCCGGACGGGTGACCGACCGGCGCAGGCCGAGGTACTGCAGCTCGGCCATGACGGCCGCCGCGACGGCCTGCGCGACGACGAGGGCGACGCCGAACGCGTTGGGGTCCAGGCCGCCCGCGAGCAGCACGATGACGCTGGTGGCGGCCCACAGCGCGTTCACGTCGACCACCGCCAGCACCGCCCACCGCGGCGGCTCGGTACGGCCCGCCACCCAGGCGATGAACGCGACGATCGGCAGCAGCACGAAGCCGGCCGCGCGCAGCAGCGGCTCGGGCAGGCCGAGCGGTTCGGCCAGAGGGCTCGCGGCGAGGGCGAGCACAAGGCCGAAGGGGCCGGTCAGCGCGACGTCGGCCCACAGCACACGGGTGAGCAGCGGGTGACGGACGGCGAGCGTGACGGTAGCGGCCATCGATGTCCTCCTTGCCGGATCGGTGTCTTCGGACATCCGCAGCACACCGCCTGACCTGCTGCCATGTGCAGACATGGCACTGCCATTCACTGCCAGTTGGCCCGGCGGAGATCGTCCGCGATGAGTTTGGCCGCCGCGTTCTGCCAGTTGTAGAACGTACGTTCGGACACCTCGCGGCGGAACCAGTCGAACGCCTGCCGCTCCTCCGCGGTGAGCCCGCCGGGCCGGGGCCCGCGCCGATAGGGCCGCAGGCCCCGCACGTACGGGTAGTAGAGCACGTTGTAGAAGCGCCACTCGTCGCTGGTGCCGAACTCGCCGTCGCGCGGCTTGAGCCGCTGGATGCTCTCCAGCAGCAGGCTGCGCAGCTCGGCCGCCCGCTCCAGCGGGCTGTCGCCGGTCATCCGCTTGTCGATCACCGGCAGGTTCGCCAGCGGGCTCGCGGCGAGCTTGCCGAGGTCGCCGTACGCGGCGAGGGCCCGGCGGGTCAGCCGCGTGAACTCGGCCTCGTCGAACGGCGGCGGCCCGGGCTCCCGGCGCGGCAGCGCCTCGGAGAACTCGCGCAGCTCGGCCCGTTCCCGCCGCATCTCGGGGTCCCCGGGGAAGGCGATGCGGTCGAGCAGCCGCTGCACCGGCCCGCCGAGCGTCTGCACCCCGACCGCCACCGCGACCACGCCGAACAGCAGCGCGGTGAGCGAGGCGGTGGGCTCGCCGAGGGCGATGACGAGCGCGACCTGGCCGCCGGTCACCAGCGCCACGGCGGCCGCGGCGAGCAGGGAGCGCAGCATGTCCCGCCAGAGCGCCTCCCCGGCCTGGAACGCGTTCGACATGGCGATCGCCACGCCGAGCATCGTCATGTCCGCGTCCATCGCGAGTACGGCGAGCGTCCGGGCCGGCCCGGACTCGGGCAGCGCGAGCAGTGCCGTACCGAGCCCGAAGAACAGCGTGGCCACCGCGGCGAGCCCGCGCACCCGTGGCGGCCGCGCCCGCACCAGCAGCACCAGCGCCGCGGTGAGCCCGGCGACCAGCAGCGCACCGGTCGCCACCCGCGCCGCCGCGGGCGCCTCCCCCGCCCACCCGGAGATCGTCAGCCAGCCGAGCGCGGCGAGCGCGACCGGCGTGAACGCCCGCGCCCACAGCCGTTCCAGCCGCTCACCGCCCGGGACGAGGGTGAGCACGGCCCCGGTCCACAGCAGCGCGGGCAGGTGGGTCAACGCGGTCTCGGCCGCGGCCACCGGCGCGGCCCAGGGCTCGGCGACGGTGCCGCGCACCTGCCAGGCCGCGAGCGCCAGGCCGTAGCAGAGCAGCCCGGCCCCGGCGCGGCGCGCGCCCCGCTCGCGCGGCTCCCGCACGATCACGTACAGCCCGAGCCACCAGGTGAGCCCGAAGGCGGCCACCACCGCGAACAGCATGTCCCCTCCCGTCCGGGAGGGTACGGCACGGCGCGGCCCGCGCTCAGGCGGGCGGCGCCGCCGACGACAGGAACGCCGCCGGATCCGCGATGATCCGCATGATCACCGATCCGGCCGCGCCGAGGATCGCCGCGTCCGGCCCGACCTTGGAGGCGATCAGCTCGGGTACGGCACCGCGGAACCGGCGCAGCCGGCTCGCCATCGTCTCCCCGACCGGCCCGGACAGCCAGGGGAAGAGCTCGCCGAACACGCCGCCGAGCACGATCGTGTCGGGGTCGAGCAGGTGGACCGCCGAGGTGAGCGCGATGCCGAGCGCCTCGCCCGCGCTCCGGCAGGTCGCGCTCGCCGCCGGGTCGCCCGCGGCGAGCCGCGCCGTCAGCGCGGCGAGGTCGGGGGCGTCGCCGAGCAGCACGTCCTGGCCCGCGTACCGCTCCAGGCAGCCCCGCCCGCCACAGCGGCACTCGTCGCCGTCGGGCACGACCACGACGTGCCCGAGCTCGCCCGCGAACCCGTGCGCGCCGCGGAACAGCCGCCCGCCGACCACCACACCGGCACCGATGCCGATCTCGCCCGAGATGTGCAGAAAGTTGCCGAGCGCCGCGCCCGCGCCGAACCACAGCTCGCCGAGCGCGGCGAGGTTCGCCTCGTTGTCCACCCGCACCGGGACCGGCACCTGGAGCAGCTCGGCGAGCGCGACGTCGCGCCAGCCGAGGTTGGGGGCGTAGTGCACCAGCGAGGACCCGGGGTCGATGGGGCCGGGGATGGCGAGCTCCGCCTCGACGACCACGAGCCCGAGCCCGGCCGCCTCGCGCACCAGCGCGTCGCCGAGCCCGCCCAGGCGGGCGATCACCTCCTCGGGCGGGGCCGACCGGTTGTCCGCGGGCAGCCGGCGGCGGAGCCGTACCGTGCGGGTGAGGTCGACGACACATCCGGCGAGGTAGTCGATGCCGATCTCCAGGCCGAGCGCGGCGACCCGCCCGCCGTGCACCTGTACGGCGACGCCGGGCCGGCCCCGCTCGCCGCCGCGGACCGCGCCCGTCTCGACCACCATGCCGCCGTCGATGAGGTCGGCGACGAGCTTCGACACGGTGGTCTTGGTGAGCCCGGTGCGCTCGGCGAGCGCGGCCCGGGACAGCGGCCCGGAGCGGTCGATCTCGCCGAGCACGACGGCGAGATTGCGGGCGCGCATCACGTCGTGCCGCACCGCCTTGTGAGTCGATGTCATCAACCCCCCTTGACGCTCCAGGATGCACGACACATATTTAGTCCACAGCATGGACTAAATGGAGGTGCCAGGGAATGGACGCGTACACCCCAAGGCCGGAAGACCGGTTCTCGTTCGGTCTGTGGACGGTCGGCTGGCAGGCCCGTGACCCGTTCGGCGACGCCACCCGGCCGCCGCTCGACCCCGTGGAGACCGTGCACAAGCTGGCCGAGCTCGGCGCGTACGGCGTCACGTTCCACGACGACGACCTGCTCGCGACCGAGTCCGACCGCGCCAAGGCCGTGGAGCGCTTCAAGAAGGCGCTCGAGGACACCGGCCTGAAGGTGCCGATGGCCACCACGAACCTGTTCACCCACCCGGTGTTCAAGGACGGCGCCTTCACCAGCAACGACCGCGACATCCGCCGGTACGCGATCCGCAAGGTGATGCGGAACATCGACCTCGCGGCCGAGCTCGGCGCCAAGACGTACGTCTGCTGGGGCGGCCGGGAGGGCGCCGAGTCCGACGCCGCCAAGGACGTGCGCGACGCCCTGGCCCGCTACAAGGAGGCCTTCGACATCCTCGCCCAGTACGTGCTGGACAAGGGGTACGACATCCGGTTCGCCATCGAGCCGAAGCCGAACGAGCCGCGCGGCGACATCCTGCTGCCGACCGTCGGCCACGCGCTCGCGTTCATCAACGAGCTGGAGCACCCCGAGCTGTTCGGGCTCAACCCCGAGGTCGGCCACGAGCAGATGTCGAACCTCAACTTCGTGCACGCGGTGGCGCAGGCGCTGTGGCACGGCAAGCTGTTCCACATCGACCTCAACGGCCAGCACAGCACCAAGTACGACCAGGACCTGATCTTCGGCCACGGCGACGTGAAGAGCGCGTTCTTCCTGGTCGACCTGCTGGAGCACGGCGGCTACGACGGCCCGCGGCACTTCGACTACAAGCCGATGCGCACCGAGGACCCGGAGGACGTGTGGGTGTCCGCCGCGGCCTGCATGCGCACCTACCTCATCCTCAAGGAGAAGGCGAAGAAGTTCCGCTCCGACCCCGAGGTGCAGGAGGCGCTGCGCGCCGCCCGCGCCGACCAGCTCGCCGTACCGACGCTCGCGCCCGGTGAGTCCTGGTCCGACCTGGAGAAGGACGAATTCGACCTGGATGCCGCCGCAGCCCGCGGCTACCACTACAGTCGTCTCAACCAGCTCGCCATGGAACACCTCCTCGGAGTGAGATGAGCCTCGTCGCGGGCGTCGATTCGTCGACGCAGAGCTGCAAGATCGTGATCCGGGACGCGGAGACCGGCGCGCTCGTGCGCGAGGGCCGGGCCGCGCACCCGGACGGCACCGAGGTCCACCCCGACGCCTGGTGGGCGGCCTTCCAGGAGGCCGCCGAGCAGGCGGGCGGCCTCGACGACGTCGCCGCGATCGCGGTCGGCGCGCAGCAGCACGGCATGGTCTGCCTCGACGAGAACGGCGAGGTGGTGCGCCCGGCGCTGCTGTGGAACGACACCCGCTCGGCCAAGGCCGCGAGCGACCTCGTCAAGGAGCTGGGCGGGCCGCAGGCGTGGGTGGACGCGGTGAACTCGGTGCCGGTCGCCTCGTTCACCGTGACCAAGCTGCGCTGGCTCGCCGAGCACGAGCCGGAGAACGCGGCCCGGGTGCGCGCGGTGTGCCTGCCGCACGACTGGCTCACCTGGAAGCTCGCCGGCTCCCCCGGCATCGAGGCGATCACCACCGACCGCGGTGACGCCTCCGGCACCGGGTACTGGTCGCCCGCCGCGGGCACGTACCGCACCGACCTGCTGAAGCTCGCCTTCGGCACGACGCCCGCGGTGCCGCGGGTGCTCGGCCCTGCCGAGCGGGCCGGGACCACGCCGGGCGGCGCGGTGCTCGGCCCCGGCACCGGCGACAACATGGCCGCCGCGCTCGGGGTGGGGGCCAAGCCGGGCGACGTGGTGGTGTCGATCGGCACCTCCGGTACGGCGTTCGCCGTCTCCGACACCCCTGCCGCCGACCCGACCGGCATGGTGGCCGGGTTCGCCGACGCCACCGGCCGCTTCCTCCCCCTCGCCTGCACGCTCAACGCGACCCGGGTGCTCGACGCGATCGCGCGCGTGCTCGGCGTCACCCCCGCGCGGCTCAGCGAGCTCGCGCTGCAGGCCCCGCCCGGGGCCGACGGGCTCGTGCTCGTGCCGTACTTCGAGGGCGAGCGCACCCCGAACCGGCCCGAGGCGACCGGCCTGATCCACGGCATGCGCCTCGCCACCGCGACCCCGGCGCACCTCGCCCGGGCGGCGGTGGAGGGCATGCTGTGCGGGCTCGCCGACGCGCTCGACGCGCTCGGCATGTCGCCGTCCCGGGTGCTGCTCGTCGGCGGCGGGGCCCGCTCGGAGGCGGTGCGGCGCATCGCGCCGACCGTGTTCGGCTGCCAGGTGGTCGTGCCGAAGCCCGGCGAGTACGTCGCGGACGGCGCGGCCCGGCAGGCGGCGTGGGTGCTCGCGGGCACGCCCGAGCCTCCGGCCTGGGAGGGGACGGAGACCGAGGTGTACGAGGGCGAGCCCACGCCGGGGCTGCGGGAGCGCTACGCCGAGGCGCGCGACCTCGACCAGCACTGATCGCGCCTGCCGCACGCGACCCTGAGCCGGCCCGGTAGGGGTCGGCTCAGGGTCCGCTCAGGGATCACGCCGGATGTTTTTGTCAGCCCGTCCGGCGATGCTGGGATCATGCTCCCCCTGAGAACGGCCTGTGCGGTGGTCGCCTGCGCCGGTACGGCGGTCGCGGCGGTGGCGTTCGTCGTGGCGCACCTGGGCGGCACCGGGTGGATGGACGTGACGATCGGCACCACGCTCGCGCGCGATCCGGGCGTCGCCCTCGAGGTCGCGCTCGCCGCGGCCGGGTGCGCCGGGCTCGCGCTCGTCGCCGGGCTGCGCGCGGCGGGGGCGCCGGTGGGCGGCTGGCCGGGCGCGCTGCTCACCGCGTGGGGCGCGGCCACGGCGCTGCTCGGGGTGGCACCCGCGGGCACGCCGCGGCTCGTGGCCGGGGCGCTGTCGGTGACCGCCTACCTCACCCTGCCCGCGGCGACCGCGCTGCTCGTGCCCGCGCTGCGCGAGGACGCCCGGTGGGCCGCGGTGGCGCGGCCGATGGAGTGGCTCGCGCTCGCCCAGGGGCTCGACGTGGTGGCGATCACCTACGTGGCGCTGCCCGGCCACCAGGTGATGATCGGGCTGGTGGAGCGGCTGCTGCTCGGCGTCGAGCTGGCGGCCGCGGGGCTGCTCGCCGTACGGCTGCTGTGGCTTTGCCGGGGCATGACTGGGCGGCTCGCCGGGCGGGTACGTGTACCGCTGGTCGGCCGTTCGTAATGGACGCGCCAACCATCGATCGAGAAAACGCCGAGCGGCAACAGGCAAAGTCTGCGGTCGCTTGGAATGATCAATGATTCCCCAGGCAAGAAACGGGATGAACACACCGATCCGGCGCGGACGTCACGAACGGGGGTCCAGAGCATGATCGGGGCAATACTGGATGGCCTTCGCGGTCGCCGCCGGGACGAGGGGGATCAGGACCGTCTGGATCAGCTGGAACGGCTCGCCGAGTTCCACCTGAAGAGCGAGTACCGGTATCCGCGCAAGGATCTGGTGGGGCTGGTGCAGTGCTGCCGCGACGCCGGGCTGCGGGTGCGGCTGCACATCTCCGGGACGCCGCCCGAGCTGCCCGTGACGGTGCGCGACGCCGGGCACGAGATCCTCAAGGAGGCGCTGGTCAACGTGGTGAAGCACGGCACCGGCCAGGCCTCGGTGATCATCACGTACGAGGAGCGGCGGCTGGCGATCCGGGTGGAGAACCCGGTGCCGGAGCGCCGCCGGGAGGCGCGGCGCGACCGCGGCGGGCTGCGGCACATGCGGCGCTGCGCGAGCCTGGTCGGCGGCACGCTCACCGCCGGGCCGGGCCCGAACGGCTGGCAGGTGGTCGCCACGCTGCCGATCCGGCACAGCCCGTGGCGCACCTGGACGCAGACGGCGCAGGCCAACTGACCCCGCGGCGCCGGGCCGTACCGCGGCTCAGCGCACCGCGGCGAGGTTGAGCACCCAGTACTCCTCGAGCTTGCCGGAGCGGCCGGTCACGTTCCAGTAGAGCACCGGGCTCGGCGTGGAGGACGCTCCGCGGCCGAAGCTCCCGCCGCCGCCCTCCTCCGTGGCGCCCACCGCGGCGGTGACCCCGGTGCCGATGTCGTGCACGACCGCGACCGGCGGCGAGGCGACCTCGATGCCCGTTCCCGCCGCGTCCCCGCCGGTCACCGAGAGCACGGCGAACCGGTCGTCGATGAGCCCGTCGAGCGCCGGGTACGCCCGCAGCCCGTCGAGCTCGCGCCGCTGCGTGCCGTCGAGCCGCTGCACCACCGCGCGCATCAGGCCGTCGTCGCCGCGCCGCTCCCCCACACACCAGGTGGGGCCGCACCGCATCGCCCGCACGTCCGTGGCGGCGCGCACCGGGCGCCGCTCGCCGGTCTCCAGGTTGACGACCACACCCTGGTTCGGGTCGGGGTCGGTGCCGCCGCCGGCGGGCCGGTCACCGGCCCACGGCCACTGCTGCAGGTAGAGGTCCTCCGCCCCGGGCACCGGCGCGGGGTCGGTGGAGCGGTCGGGCGGCCCGTCGAGCGGCATCGTGTACACCCCGCCGGTCACCGTCGAGTAGGCGAGGCGGCCGTCGCCGGTGAGCGCGATCCGGTCGACCTGGGCGGCCGGCTCACCGGAGACGGCGCGCACGAGCCGTGCCGTACCGCCCTCGCGGGGGACCGCCCAGAAGAGGGTCACCTCCTCGCCGAACCGCCGCTCCGCCGTGGCGTACCAGGCGATGTGCCGCTCGTCCACGTCCCAGCCCTGCACGTGGTACTTGAGCATCGCGGCCGGGACGATCGCCTTGGCGATCACGCGGGTGGTCCCCGTGGTCGTGTCGTACACCTCGAGCCGGAGATGGTGGCCGGTCGGCGACTCGGCGCTGAGCAACACCTCGGTCGGGCCGAGGGCGGTCACCGGACGGTACGCGAACCCGTCCCGCGCCTTCGCCGGCATGCGGAACACCGCGTCCGGCCACACCTGGCGGGCAGGGGCGAAGGACACGGCGTCCGCCGTACCGTCGGGCGGCCGCGCCGCGTTCACCTGCGGGTCGGCCGCCACCACATCGGGGTGCCGAAAGTGAAAGGCGCCCCGCGCCGCCGTCATCGCCGTGCCGATCACGGCCACCACGCCGGTGACCGCGAGCAGGACCTGCATCCGCCGCCGCCGCCGACGGCGCCGCCGACGGCGGGCGGCGACCAGCAGCGCGAGATCGGCGGCCGGCTCGGGAGCCAGGTTCGCGGCGGCCTTCAACGCCCGGGCCAGCTGCTCTTCGGTTCGTTCCGCCATCACACCTTCTCCGCTTCCAATGCGGCCCCACCTCGCCGGATACGGAGCTTCTCCAGGGCACGCGCGGCCTGGCTGCGGACGGTGCCCGTGGAGATGCCGAGGATCGCGGCGATCTCACCGTCGGAGAGGTCTTCGTAGTACCGCAGCACGAGGACGGCGCGCTGCCGCGCCGGGAGCTCGGCCAGCTCCCGCCACAGGCCGATGTCGGCGTCGACGCGGTCGACCCCCGCGTCGGTGTAGCCCTCCTCGGGCACCGACGCGGACAGGTGTTCCCTGCGCCGCCTGCGCCACCAGCTGATGTGCAGGCGCACCATGCAGGTGCGAACGTACCCTTCGGGGTCGTCCTTGCGGCGCACGCGATGCCAGGCGTCGCCGAGGCGCGCCAGCGCCTCCTGCACCAGATCCGCCGCGTCGTCCGCGTTGCCCGTCAGGACGAAGGCGTAGCGGTACAACGCCGCCCCGCGAACCCTGACGAACTCGTCAAACTCAGCGGCCTGCTCCACAATCCCAGGGACGCCGGTGCCCTGGGTTGTGTTGCACGCCTCCTGTTACCACTCGTTGAGCGGCCGGTCGATGCCGGCGAGGAGATCGAACAGCACGGCGCCGTCGCTCAGCCGGATCACCTGGATCTCCATCGCCTGGCCCTCCTGGCGGATGCGGTGCGCGGCCTCGTGGGCGTGGTTGGGGAAGTGGTAGCGGTCGGTGGTGGCGAAGAACGGGGCGGGGAGTGCGCAGCGGAGCTCGTAGCGGTCGTCCGGCCAGATGGAGGGAAGCGGGCTCGAGGTCATCCACTGCGGCAGCGTCGTCACGTACGCGTCTCCTGTCACTCAGCACTGTCGGCTGCTCGTTGGACGCAGCCACGACGGCGTGTGGTTGCACTTCCGGGCGCGCGGCCGTGATGATTCAGATTGCCGATCGTTATCACCGCGTTCACAATCGCCACGGCCGTCACCGGAGAAACCGGCTACGTTTGAGGCCGTTCCCGCGGCGGCGCGCTCATACGTACAGCACTCTCACGTACAGCGAGTAAGGCTGCCAGGTCTTCATATATTCGTGGAACGCCCCCGACCGCCGGGTTGGCCGCCGGCAGTTGGGGGCGTTGTTCTTTCTTCTCTGTGTCCGTCGGCCGGACCAGGGCCGCGGTGCCGGGGCGTCCCGCCCCGGCACCAGGCCCGAGGGGCGTACGCGGCGCTCAGTCGCCCGTGATCGCGTCCTTGGCGTGCTTCGCGGCGTCCTTGACCTTCTCGCCGGCCTGCTTCGCCTTGCCGCGGGTCTGCTCGCCTCTGCCCTCGGCCCGCTTCTCCTCGTCGCCGGTGGCCTCGCCGTACCCTTCCTTGACCTTGCCACCGACCTCTTCGGCCTTGTTCCGGAACTTGTCGCCCGCACCCATTCGCTCACCTTCCGTCGATGCGGCGGCGGGTCTCAGCCCGCCCGTCCGGTCCCCCCTGCCCACGCCCTGCCGGGACAAACCGGACGCCGCGGTCGCGCATCCGGGGTGCCTACGGGACGGGTCGGTGAACGCTCGTAAAAACGCGGTACGCGTTCACCGCCGACAGCTACACGTCGGTGGTGCCGCAGGTGGCGCAGGCGGCGGCGGAGGCGACGGTGGCGGTGATCCCGCGGCGGCGGCGCTCGGCCCGGAGTGCGTGACCGCTCTGCCGGACGGTCCCGCATTGGACCAGCAGACCCGTCCGAAGATCGGAAACGCCCCCTCCCGTTGATCTGGGAGGGGGCGTTTCCCCTGGTCAGAGCGGAGGCTCCGGGATTTGAACCCGGGAGGGGTGATAAACCCCAACCGCATTAGCAGTGCGGCGCCATAGACCGGACTAGGCGAAGCCTCCTGGTAGCCGTCTGGCCCACGACAGACTACCGGTCCGCGGGCTGGGCGGCAAAGTGGATTGGGGTTCGCGTCCGATTGAGGTGAGGTTGCCCACACCCGTTGTGCACAGCCTGTGGATAACGAGTGTGGGCAACCTGTGGATTTCCCTGGGATCCCCTGTGGATAAGCTGTGGACGCCTGTGGATCAGGCCTCGCGGACGGCCTCGCCCTCGATCTCGATGGTGACCTTCTTGCCGACGAGCACGCCGCCGGTCTCCAGGGCCTGGTTCCAGGTGAGGCCGAACTCCTCGCGGTCGATCTCGGCGGTGATGCTGAAGCCGAACAGCTCCTTGCCCCACGGGTTCGTGCCCGCGCCGTTGAACTCGACGGTGAGCTCGACCTCCTTGGTCACGTCGCGGATGGTGAGGTCACCGGTGACCTTGAGCACGTTGCCCTCGTCGTGGGCGACGCGGGTGCTGCGGAAGGTGATGTTCTCGTACTTGTCGGTCGCGAGGAAGTCGTCGCTGCGGAGGTGACCGTCCCGGTCGGCCACACCGGTGTCGATGCTCGCAGCCTTGATCGTGATCTCGGCGGTGGACTGCAGCGGGTCCTCGGCGATCGTGACCTTGCCCTCGTACTGGGCGAAGTGACCGCGCACCTTCGACACCATCATGTGCCGCACCCAGAACCCGATCCGGGTGTGGGTCGGGTCGAGGACGAAGGTGCCGGGGGTGGGGATGGTGAGGCCCTGCCAGTCACGGGTGCTCATGAAGCGGTCTCCTAAGAAGCTCGTCAAGTGCTTGCACTCGCAGATATTTGCTCAAGTAGATGTCTACCTGAGGAATATTCCGCATGTCAACTATCATGATGTACAGTGAGCATGTGCAATGGTTGGACGATCCGCGGCTCACTGCCGCAGGCCTGTTCACGGAGGCCTATACCGGCGTGATCGCGCGGATCACGCCGAGCCTCAGCGAAGCCGGGCTGTCCGCGGTCGACTTCGAGACCCTGCTTCGCCTCGCCCGCTCACCCGGCCACCGGCTGCGGATGAGCGACCTCGCCGCCCAGACGAACCTGTCCACCAGCGGCGTCACCCGGGTGGTCGACCGGCTGGAACGCGACAACCTGGTCGTGCGCGTGACCTGCGAGAACGATCGCCGCGCCCTGTACGCGACGATCACCGAGGAGGGCATGGCGCGGCTCAACAAGGTGCTGCCGCAGCACCTTGCGGACATCGAGAGGTGGTTCACCGGGCTGCTCACGCCGCAGCAGCTCGACGCCCTGCTCGAGGCGCTGCGGGTCATCCGCGACGTGGTACGGCCCTGCGCCACGGCCGGCGCCGAGCGCGCGGAGCCGGAGAAGGGCTGCGGCGCCGCGTGACGCCCGGCGCGACGGGCGGGGCCGCGATTCCGGCGGGCGTGCGGCCGCGGCGGTGATCCCGGGCCGGCGTTCGCGACCGGGCGGGCGTACCGACCGCCGGTGGCGGGCCCTGGTGACCGGTGCCGCCGGTCAGGCGCGGGGCGGGGCCTGGGCCGGGACCTTGAGGTCCCCGCGCAGCTTCGCCATGGCGCGGGAGACCGTGCTCTTCACCGTGCCGACGCTGATGCCGAGCGCCTTGGCGATCTCCGGCTCGGTCATGTCCTCGTAGTAGCGCATGAGGATCGCGGTGCGCTGCCGGTTGGGCAGCCGGTCGAGCGCCTGCTCGAGCAGCTCGAACGCGCGGCCGTGCGCCGCGCCGCCGTCGGGGACGGGGACGTCCGGGATCTCGTCGGAGGGGTATTCCTCGAGTTTGCGGCGACGCCACCAGGAGATGTTGATATTGACCATGGCGCGCCGTACGTAGCCATCGATCGCCCTGCGGTCGTTGATGCGATCCCAGGCCAGGTACGTCTTCATCAGCGCGGCCTGGAGCAGATCCTCCGCATCGGTGGAGTTTCCGGCGAGATGGAGTGCCATGCGCAGCAGTACGGGGCCGCGGGCGGCCACGTACTCATGGAACGTCTCGTGGCACCCGCCGCCATCGCACTGCGGACCGTCATGGTTCGTACGCATATTGTGGCCAGAATGACATCCCGTGCCTCTCGTGCGGCCGAACCGGGAATCAGGGTTCCGTCCACCGAATGCAAAGATCGTCCAAGGGATGCACGAACCGCCGTCCACGTCCGCAAATGCGCGGCACGGGTGCACAATCGCCGCATAGCGGAGTGCAACCGTCTCAATCAGTAGGAGATACTTCGCCCCTCTCCCGGCCGTCGCGTGCATGAATTTGCAGATGCAAGGCACGATGCCGGCTCGACGTGTGAGGCTAGAGGGCGAGGGTTCGCGCCGCCGCCGGGCTCGGGTGGGTGCCGCCACCGAGGACACGGCGGGCGGGACCCCGTACGCCGGAGCGCCGCCGGGGAGCGGGCCCGGGAGCCAGGGGAGGAGTGGGACCGATGAACGTCGAGCGCCGCCGGGCGCGCGCCGCCGCCGTGCTCGGCCGGCAGCCCGCGTCGCTCGGGCCGGTGCCGGGCGAGCGACCGGCGCCCGGCGTGGTGACCGGGGAGATCCGGGACGTCAGCCCGCACCTGCTCGTGCTGGAGAACGCCGACGGCGACGAGGTGCGCCTCGTCATCGCCCCGTGGGCGACCGCCTGGCACGGCGGGGACGCGGCGCCGGCCGACCTGCCGCTGGGGGCCCGCGCGATCGTGCGCACCGCCGGGGAGTACGGCCGGGTCGCCGACCGCATCTGGGTGGACATCACCCGGTTCACCGGGAAGATCCTGCGGGTGCACGGCACCCGGGATCTCACCGTGGAGCTCGACTGCGGCCCGCACCGCGGCCGGCGCACGATCACCATCCCGTACCGGGCCACCGGACGCATCCAGGTCCGCTATCCCCGGCTGGAGCCGGGCTACCTGTTCGATGCGATCGGCACCCTCGGCAAGGGCAACCCGACCGCGCTGTTCCCGGCCGCCTCGCAGCCGCCGTACCGCGCCGACGCGGTGCCCGCCCCGCCGCTCACCTACGCCGTGCCGTCGGTGCAGGTCGGCTCGGCGGTGTGGTCGGACGCGTTCGACGAGGACGAGCGCGGCGCCGCCTACCCGCGGCTGGAGCGGTCCGACGCCGAGTGCGACCAGGCGGGCGTGACCTGCGCCGCCCTGCCGTACCTGGCGCTGGGGTCGGCGGTGCGCGTGGAGAACCAGTGCACGGGGCGGTCGGCGGTGGTGCCGATCGTCGCGTGCGGGTGCCTGACCGGGCGGTTCTGCGACCGGTGCGTGGAGTGCGGGACCTCCGAGCGCGGGAGGATCGTGGAGCTTTCGCCGGCGTCGTTCGTCGAGCTGGGCGGCGAGCTGTCGAAGGGGTGCTTCAATGCCGGTATCGGTTTGGGGTGAGGGTGCGATGACGACGACGATCGCTCTGGCCTCGCTGCCCGTCATCGTGCCGGTGCTGGTGCTCGGCGCGGTGCTCAAGCTGGCGGCGGTACGGCGCGGCGCGGAGCCGGAGGGGCTCGGCGGGCTCGGCCCGACCGTGCTGCTGCCCGAGCGGCTGCGGCGGCCGGCCATCGTGCTGTGCGCGCTGGTCGAGCTCGCGTACGCGGTCGCGCTGCCGCTGTGGGACCACCCGCTGCCGCGCTGGGGGGCCGTGGTGTTCTTCACCCTCGCCACCTACGTGCTGGTGGACCTCAAGCGCCGCCGCCCGGAGGCCGGGTGCGGCTGCTTCGGCGAGGTGAGCCGCAAGCCGGTGGGGCTGCGCTCGATCGGGCGGGCGATGGCGCTCGGCCTGATGACGCTCGCCGTCGCGCTCTCCCCGGTCACCGCGGCCGACCTGGTCGCGGGCCTGTCGTGGACGATGCTCGGCTGGACCGTCGCCGCGGCCGCGCTCGTGCTGCTGCTCTCGCCGGAGATCGACGAGATGGTCGCCCGGATGCGCTACCGCGCGCCGTGCGAGCTGCGCGAGGCGCCGGTGGAGGACGCGCTGTCCCGGCTCACCGCGAGCGCGGAATGGCGGGAGCGGCGGCCGCTGCTCGTCTCCACCACGCCGGTCGACACCTGGCGGGAGCTGTGCTGGCGGTTCTTCGTCTATGAGGGGCGCACCGCGGACGGGGACGCCGTCGACGTGGTGTTCGCCGTCCATCTCGACGGCGGCCGACACGCCCCCGTCCGCAGCGCGCTGGTCGCCGCCGACGGGACCTCGCTCGAGTCTCTGCCGGAATCTATCCCTGTATCGGCCTGAGACTAGAGACGCGTAGATTCTCCGATCCGGTCGTGCGAATCCGGCTCTCTACGGCTCTCTAGCTTCCCCTCTAGAAAGCCGTAGAGAGGTCTAGGACGTCTAGTTGGTCAAAGAGGGCTAGACGGGCTGGGCGCGGAGGAACCTGCCGAAGTGCGGGACGGTGAACCCGATGAGCCCGCGCTCGGCGCTGTACACGAGTCCTTTCTTGATCAGGCTGTCCCGGGCCGGGGAGAGGCTGGACGGCTTGCGCCCCAGCCACTTCGCCACCTCGGACGTCGGCACGGGCTCGTCGCCGTTGGCGGCGCCGATCTCGGCCATCGCGCGCATGTACTCGCGCTCGGCCGGGGTGGCCCGCTCGTACCGGCTGCCGAAGAAGCCGACCGCGAGCTCCTCCTCGGCCTCGGGCGCGGCCACCTTCACGTCGTCCGCGGTGATCGGGCTCCGCGGCGCGGCGTCCCAGGTGACCTTCCCGTACGCCTGGACGAAGTACGGGTAGCCGTCGGCGGCCTCGTAGAGCGCCTCCAGCGCCTCGGGCGTGTACTCCACGCCCTCGCGCTCGGCGGGCGCGATGAGCGCCTGGTCGGCTGCCTCCCGGTCGAGCCGGTCGATCCGGGCGTACCGGAACAGCCGCTCGGAGTAGCTCTTGCTCGCCGAGAGCACGCTCGGCAGGTGCGGCAGGCCGGCGCCGACCACGATCAGCGGGCCGCCGGTCTGGGACAGCTCGTGGCAGGCCGCGCACAGCGCGGAGATGTCGGGGGCGCGCACGTCCTGCATCTCGTCGATGAACAGGGCGATGCCGACCCCGAGGTCGGTCGCCACGGACGCGGCGTCCACGAACAGCTCGGTGAGGTCGATCTCCAGGTCGCCGGAGTCGGCGCGGCCGCGTGCGGCGGGCACGTCGATGCCGGGCGACCAGTGCGAGGTGCCCTTCGCGGCGGTCGGGTCGCGCATCGCGAACGCCTTGAGCACGCTGAGGAAGTACTCGATGCGGTCGGGCGCGCGGTGCCGCGGGGCGAGCTCGCGCACGGCCATGTGGAGCGCGGCGGCGATCGGGCGGCGGATCGACTGGTCGGGCCGCGCCTCGATCTTGCCGGTGCCCCACAGCCGCTGCATCGCCATCGACTTGAACGTGTTGAGCAGCACGGTCTTGCCCACGCCGCGCAGCCCGGTGAGCACCATGCTGCGCTCGGGGCGGCCCCGGGCCACCCGCTCCAGCACCACCTCGAACTGGCTCAGCTCGCGGTCACGCCCGGCGAGCTCGGGGGGACGCTGGCCGGCGCCGGGGGCGTACGGGTTGCGCACGGGGTCCACGCTCTCGGACTTTATGACGGGCTCTAGCGGACGCCGTAGATTTCCGTAGAAAGTCGTACGGCGTGTCGCCCGGCGCGGGCGGCAGGACGGCGCGGCGGTCCGCTCCGCGGCGGGCACCCCGGCCGGCGCCGGGACCCGCGCCAGGGCCGACGCCCCCGCCGACGGCCCGGCCGACGACCCCACCGACGACACGGCCGCGCGCGGTGCGGGCACGGCCGGTGCCAGGAGCACGGTCATCGCGCTCACCCCCCTTCCCCGGACGCAGGAGTGGCACAGCAGAAGTGGCACAAACGCGCGAATCCGCGCGTTCGTGTCCGAACCTGCGTTCGATTCGACGAGGAAGACTGTAGCGCGAGATCGAACATGTGCGCGAGTGTTTCGCCGAAGATTGTCGGCGCCGGCTCATAGGATCTCGGGCAGGGCGACCTTTATGCCCTGCTTTGCCACAACACGTTCCCCGAGGTCACGCGGCTCCCCCACGGCGGACGACAGCCGCTGCCGGGTGAGCGCGGGCCACGCCTGCACCGCGCAGAACGGCGCGCACTGGTCCCGCCGCGCCCGCGTGCCCACGTGCGTCCCGCACTGCACCAGCCGTTCCTCGACCATCGTCGAGATGTCCATGAACGGCTTGACCGTGATCCGCACGACCCGCTCCCCCAGCAGCCGCCGTACCCGCCGCTGCCCGGGTGACACCGCGGAGGACACCGCGGGCATGGTGAACGCGCCGAGGTCGAAGGCGGCCGCGACGGTCCGCCACGGCTCCCCGGCCGCCGGGTCAGACGGCGACGACCGCTCCGACAGCAGCCCGAGCAGCGCCTCCTGTACGGCGAGCCGCGCCTCCTTCGGCAGGTCGTCGCCGGCGCCCCCGTCCGGCGCGATGCCGAGGTACTCCTTGAGCCGCCGGTGCCCGACGAGCGCGGCGAGCGATCGCCACCGCCCGGTGGCCTCGTCCCGCAGCAGGTGGCCGACCGAGCCGCAGTGCGGGTGCGAGCCGGGCGGCGCGGTGAGGTCCTGCCAGGTCACCAGCCCGCCGGTCTGCGGGCCGAGCCGCTTGAGCACGCCGGTGTGGGTGAGCCGGTTCATCGGGTCGATCGCCGCCGACCGCCCGGAGCCGAACTCCGGCCGGATCGTCACCCCGCCGACGTACGGGGTCTCGATCGCGAGCCGTACCACGTCGCCGATCTCCTCGTCGTTCACGCCGAGCGCGGCGGTCATCACCAGCGTGGTGAAGATCTCGTACTCCGACAGCCGCCGCACCGCCAGCTCCTTGAACGGGCGCAGGTCGCCGCCGCGGTGGTACCGGTACGCCTCGGCCGAGGTGCCGTCGTACTGCAGCCACACCTCCACCCGCTCGCGGTGCTCGGCGAGCAGGTCGAGCACCGCGCCGTCGCGGGCGAGCAGCAGGCCGTTGGTGTCGACGACGATCCGGGAGATCGGCCGGACGGCGAGCTCGGCGAGCAGCTCGGGCAGCTCGGGGTGGAGGGTGGGCTCGCCGCCGCTGAGCACGAGCACGTCGAGGTGGCCGTCCTCGCGCTCGATGGCCCGGTCGACGTTGTCGAGCACGTCGGCGACCGGCACGACCCGGTTCCGCTCCGGGGAGGAGTCGGCGTAGCAGGTCGGGCAGTGCAGGTTGCACGCCTCGGTGACGTCGGCCACCAGGGTGCAGGTGTGCTGGGTCTGCATCTCCGGCAGGCCGCGCAGGTACGCCGCCGGGATCGGGTCGAAGTTGCCGGTCACGTCCGGGGTTGCGTGCGCGACCGGGCCGGTCCACTCCTCCAGGTACGCCAGGATCGTGGCGTCCTCCTCGTAGAGGGTGCGGACCAGCCCGTGGTCCGGGCAGCCGCGCTCCAGGTACACCCGCCCGTCGCGTTCGACGAGCCGCCCGGTGAGCCGCCGTACGTCGCGCAGGTCACCCCCGGTGCGGTGGCAGGCGGGGCAGAACGCGGTGACATAGCGCAGGATGCGGTCACCGCGCAGCGGTAATGCAGTGGTCATATGTCCGTTTCAGGTTGAGGCCGGTACGACGCCCGGCCGCGACGGCGGAGATGACGGGCCACGGCGTCGGGGCCCGGGCTGCGTCACCCGGGAGCGGTACGGCACGGCGCCGCCCCGTCCGGCGCGACCGCCGTGGCGGACGGGTCCCCCGTACGGCGTCGGCGGCCGGTGCGCGGTCCCGCGTCCGGCACGCCCGTGATCACGCGGGTCGCCGTGCCGGACGACCGCCCGCGCCGGGCCCCGTGCCCCCGCGCCGCGCACACGCGCGCGCCGGCGCCGGGCCCGCCGATCCGCGGTACAGCAAGCACGAGGCACACCTTAATAACGAGTCGTCCGGCAAATCCCCACAACTGCGCAATGTCCCTACGAGGACCGGGAAAACGCGTTCGGATGCGGCTTACGCTGAGGCATGGCTCGCAGACGACTCCTCCCCTACCTGGGACTTCTCGCCGTCGCGGCGGCCACCGCGTGCGGCGGCGGCACCTCCGCGGGGGCCGACGGCGCCGCCGGGCAGCGGAGCGAGGCGCGGCAGCCGAGCCAGTCCGGCCCGGACACCGCGTCGCCGGTTCCGTCGGAGACGACGATGGAGGCGACGCCGAGCCCCACCTCCACCGAGCCGCCGGCGTTCTCCGCGAAGATCGAGAAGGTGGACCGGGCCACGCTCAAGCACTCCTGGCGCCCCGGCTGCCCGGTCCCGGTCGAGAAGCTCCGCATGATCGTCATGCCGCACTGGGGCTTCGACGGCAAGGTCCACACGGGACGGCTGATCGTCCACGAGTCCGTCGCCGAGGAGGTCGCGGGCGTCTTCAAGCGGCTGTACGGCTGGCGCTTCCCGATCCGCCGCATGGAGCCGGTCGACAGGTACGGCGGCAGCGACTACCGGTCCATCGACGCCGACAACACCTCGGCCTTCAACTGCCGCCGCGCCACCGGCTCCGGCAACTGGTCGAAGCACGCCTACGGCCTGGCGATCGACCTCAACCCCCGGGAGAACCCGTGGGTGAACCCCGACGGCAGCAACGAGCACCCCAACGCCCGCGCCTTCGTCAAGCGCCCGCTCGACAAGCCCGGCGTGATCAACCCGGGCGACCGCGTGGTCAAGGCGTTCGAGCGCGTCGGCTGGGAGTGGGGCGGCTACTGGTCCGGGGCCAAGGACTACCAGCACTTCAGCAAGGGCGGCGGCTGACCGTCCCGGCTCTGCCGTACCTCCGCCCGGCGATGAGGCCCGGCATCCCGTGGAACAGGGGTGACACGGGACGCCGGGCCTCGGCGTGGCCGCCGCGGGCTGGGTTGACGTGATGGGGAACGCGGACGGCCACGCTGGAAGGGCACGGCGGCGCGCGATCATCCTCGGGTCGGCGCGTCTTCCCCCCGGCGTACCGAGGGCACGCGCCGCCGCGCCCGGCCTGTGGGCCGCCCTCAGCGCGGGACCGGACAGGGGTGCCGGACGTGCGCGTTCGGGCAGCAGATCACGCCGACCGTCACGAACCGGCCGCCGGTCAGCCACTCGCCCCACTGCACGTCCACCCCGCCCGGCAGCGCCTCCCGGGCGATGCCGAGCCGGAAGCCGAGCCCGATGCGGTCCGGGTGCAGCAGCGACGCCTGGAACTGCTCGTACTGCTCGGCGAGCCAGCCCACGGCCTTTCCCACATCGCCGAACGTGGCGGCGACCCGGTCCGCGGGCTTGGCGAGCCAGTCACCCGTACGCATCGGCGGCAACGGCGAGGTGGCGAACTCCGGCGAGATCGTCCGCCGCTCGGCCTCCCGCTCCCGGTCGGCCCCGTTGCCGGTCCACGCGTAGGCGTGCCAGTGCATGCAGACCCCCCTACGGTCGGGGCGTGGCGTCCCCGTGCCATCGCCCGCCGCTCATCGCGGCGTCGGTCATCTCCGCGTCCCGCATCGCCTCCCACAGCTCCTCCGGCGTACGCGCGTCGACCACCAACCCCCGCGACACCGGCCAGGCGGCGAACGCCATGAACCGGCGCGACCACGGCCCGTACACGATCACCCACCCGGGCTCCTCCGCATCGAGACGCGCCGCCTGCTCCCGCTGCCGCACGTCCCACCGAATCCGCCGCACCGGCGTGTACGGCACGCCGCAGCGATGCCGCCCGCCGTTCATGGCCGCCTCCCGGCCGCCATCGCACAGGTGGCCGTCGCGCGGTCACGGCGATCAGGAGTCGTTACGTGTCGCACATGGACAGTGGACTCTCCGTAAGCGTCGATGGGAGGGCAAGGCAATCCCCCACGTCGATGGGTAGAGTCCCTACCCCTCAGCTCACGCGGCGGGCAGGCGCAGTTTCCCCGCGAGTTCGCGTGCGTCCTCGCGCACCGTCGGCCCGCCGGACACCATCAGCTCCTGCACTGCCGAGCGGGCGAAGAGGTTGAACCCGATGGTCTCGGGGCTGATCTCGTAGGCGCGGTTGAGCAGATGGACGGCGGCGAGCGGTTCCCGCTTGAGGTGGTAGGCACGTGCCGTCTCGATCAAGTGGAAGCTCCGACGCGTCGCCGACGGCAACTTCGACAGGTCCGTCCGGTCGGCCTGTCTCGTCGCCTCGTGCGCGTCGGCGAGATCGGCGTAGATCGTGATCGCGTAGGCGTCGACCATCGCACGGCCGAACAGCAGCCACGGATGGTGGGTGGTCAGGGCGTCGGCCGCCCGGCCGGCGAGGTCGAAGTGATGCTCCGCCTCCCCCTTGCGCCCGGTCCTGGCCAGGGAAAGAGCGATCGCGAGCTGCTGCAGGCCCCACAACGCGCGATCGGTCTCGCTCGCATCGGGGCGTAGCAGCCCGGCCACCTGGTGCGCGAGTTCGAGACGCGCCTCTGCCTGCTCGCCCGCTTCGCGGTAGACGTGGTTCATGTACCAGGCCGCCGCGGCGATCGCGTGCGGATCGTCGGCGTCCTGCGCGGCCTGCATCGCCCGGTCTCCGGCCAGCATGACCAGTCCCGGCACCGGCTGGAAGGCCAGATACAACTGCACCAGGTGGTAGACCTGGGCCAGCGACGCCAGAGCGGACCGCCTCTCTCGCCCCTCAAGCAACCGTGCCGACGTGCGGGCGTCGCTCAGCAGCCGCGGCAGCACGGCCGCCACGGCGGTCCGCTGATGCGCCGAGCCATGCCACACCATCCAGGCCTGTCTCACGCTCGCCGCCAGTTCCTCGGCGGCCACCGGCTCGCGGTCGCCGCAAACAAGTGGATAGGAGACCAGCGCGCGGGCGATTTCGTCGGCCTTCTCATGACGCGCCTTGCCGTACGTGGCCGTCGTCAGCCGTTGCTCACCGGTGAGTTCGGCCAGATCCCCCACTTCGAGGACCTCCGCCAGGCGGACGAGCAGCGGGACGCGCGGCATCAGCAGCCTGCCCTTTTCGAGCGCCTTGACCCATTCCTCCGAGCGCCCGCACAACTCACCTAGAACCTTGCGGGTCATACCGGCGCGCTTACGGAAGAACTCGACGCGCTCCCCAAAGCTCATCGACGTCCTGGCGTCATCCATGCGGCCCTGCCCTGCCTCAAGTCACGACGCTTTCAGGCTATGACGCGATCCTGAATCTCGCGAGAGGTAAAGCACAGGCGCCACACAAGCCAGATAACGGCATCTCTGCAGATCTCGGCCAACGAGTCATCGATCGCAGAAAGGAACCACATTCGGGACGCTACGCAGGGTTGATGACAGATGCCAGGTTGCCAACGCCTTTGCATCCGGCGAATGTTGAACATCAATCAGAAAAGAGGCGGAAATGCGGCGCTTAAGACGTCAGAGAACTTGACAAATTCCCCCAAGCGACAAGCGTGGCGAAGCGCCGCATGTCGTGAACCTCAGCGCCACGGCATGCCGAGCCACGCCGCGAACCCGCTCAGCCCGTCAATCGCCGCCGCTCCCGGTCCACCGGCATCCGCACCGTCCCACGAGGGTTCGCCCCGGTGGCATGCACCGGAAGGCCGGCCGCGCGTGCGCCGGTGTGGCCACGATCGGTCACGCTTCGGTGACCGATCGCCTCGTGCCCGGTACGGCGGGCAGGCAAGATGAAGGCATGACGGTCGGCGACGGCGATGGATGGACGCTGTGCGGGCGGGGGCATCGGCATTGGGGGGTGCACGGGGCGTCCGGGTTGCTGGCCGTACACCACGGTGCGGACGGCACGCCGTACGTGCTGTTGCAGAAGCGGGCGCTGTGGAGCCACCACGGCGGGACGTGGGGGTTGCCGGGCGGGGCGACCGACAGCCATGAGGACGCGATCACCGGTGCGTTGCGGGAGGCGCGGGAGGAGGCCGCGCTGGATGCGAGCTCGCTGCGGGTGTGCGGGGTGTACGTCGACGACCACGGGGGCTGGGCGTTCCAGACCGTGATCGCGCAGGCGTCGTCGCTGCTGGAGGCGACGCCGGGCGCGGAGAGCGTGGAGCTGCGGTGGCTGCCCGCGGACGAGATCGCGTCGTGGCCGCTGCATCCGGGGTTCGCGGAGACCTGGCCGGTGATCCGGCGGGAGCTGACGCCGGTGACGGTGGTGCTGGACGCGGCGAACATCGTGGGGGCGCGGGCCGAGCACGGGTGGTGGCGGGACCGGGCCGAGGCGACCCGGCGGCTGCTCGACGAGGTGGGGCGGCTCGCGCGGGCCGGGCTGCGCCGGCCGGTGAACGGCGTGCCCGGGCTGGCGGTGTGGTTCCCGCGGATGACGATGGTGGTCGAGGGGGCGGCCCGGGGGGTCGAGCCGGTGGCCGGGGTCGGCGTGGTGGCGGCGTCGGGCAGCGGGGACGACGCGATCGTCGAGGAGGTACGGCGGGCACGGCCGTGGGAGCGGGTCGTGGTGGTGACCGCGGACCGTGCCCTGCGGGACCGGGTGGCCGAGCTGGGGGCGGCGGTGGCCGGGCCGAGGTGGCTGCTGTCCCAGATGTGAACGGACCCGGGCGGTTATCCACAGGCCTTGCCGATCACCCGATGTCCGTACCCGGGCTCTGTCAAGATTGTCGCCATGTCCGACAAGGCCCTGCTCGACTGGTCGGCGGAGGCCGACAGCCCCGTGCCGCCCGCCTCATGGGGGCGCAGGTCGGCCGCGGCGCCGCTGCTGCCCTGGGTCTTCGCGGGCCTGGTGGTGGCGCTGTTCGCGGGGCGCTCGCTGTTCGCGCCCTACCTCACCTCGCCGGCGCTGCAGACCTGGTCGACGATCTTCGTGGCGATCTGCGTGCAGGCGCTGCCGTTCCTCGTGCTCGGCGTGCTGCTGTCGGCGGCGATCACCGCGCTCGTGCCGCCGTCGTTCTGGACGCGGGCGCTGCCCCGCCGGCCGTACGCGGCGGTGCCGGTCGCCGGGGCGGCCGGGGCGGTGCTGCCCGGGTGTGAGTGCGCGTCGGTGCCGGTCGCGTCGGGGCTGATGGCGCGCGGGGTGACGCCCGCTGCGGCGCTCGCGTTCCTGCTCGCCTCCCCGGCGATCAACCCGGTGGTGCTCGTGTCCACGGCGGTCGCCTTTCCCGGGCGGCCGGAGATGGTGCTCGCGCGGTTCGTCGCGTCGCTCGCGGTCGCGGTGCTCGCCGGGTGGCTGTGGCTGCGGTTCGGGCGGACCGAGTGGCTGCGGGTGCCGCGGGCCTCGGCGGAGCGGGGCTGGCGGGCGTTCCTGGCGGCGATGCGGCACGATCTGCTGCACGCGGGTGGGTTCCTCGTGGTGGGCGGGATGGCCGCGGCGACGCTGAACGTGCTGGTGCCGCGCTCCTGGCTGGCGGCGGTGGCCGAGGTCGGGTGGCTGTCGGTGCTGGTGCTGGCGCTGCTCGCGGTGGTGCTCTCGATCTGCTCGGAGGCCGACGCGTTCGTGGCGGCGTCGCTCACCGCCTTCTCCCCGACGGCGAAGCTCGCGTTCCTCGTCGTCGGGCCGATGGTCGACCTGAAGCTGATCGCGCTGCAGGCGGGCACGTTCGGGCGGTCGTTCGCGGCGCGGTTCGTGCCGCTCACGCTCGCGCTGGCGATCGTCGTCAGCGCCGTCACGGGGTGGGTGCTGCTGTGAGCCGGTTGGCCCAGGGACTCGTGCTGCTGCTGCTCGGCGGGGCCGTACTGCGAATCTCGGCCTTCACCACCGAGTACCTCAACTACGTCAAGCCGGGGTTCCGGCCGTTCCTCATCGCCGCCGGGGCGGTGGTGTTCGCCCTCGGGGTGGCCACGCTGGTGCAGGAGTGGCGGCGGCCCCAGGACGCGGCGCGGGAGCGGTCGCGGTGGCCCGGGGCGGCCGGCGGGTACGGCGGGCACGCCGAGGCCCACCCGGGCCCGCAGGCCGACGCGCGCTCAGGCGGGCACGGGGACGGTCATGCGGGTGGGCACGGGCACGACCATTCGCGGGGTCCCCGGGTGGCGTGGCTGATGTGCCTGCCGGTGTTCGCCATCTTCCTCATCGCGCCGCCCGCGCTGGGGTCGTTCGCGGCGGCGCGGGACGACGTCGCGCCTCCCCCGCCGCCCCGCGAGGTGGTCGAGGGGTACGAGCCACTGCGCGGGGACGGGCCGATCGCGATGCCGATCGGCGAGTTCGTCGGGCGCGCCTGGGGCGACCCCAACCGGAGCCTCACCGGCAGGCAGGTACGGCTCACCGGGTTCGTGGTGCGGTCGAAGAAGTCGGACGCCTGGTACGTGGCGCGCATGCAGCTCAACTGCTGCGCGGCGGACGCGATCGCACTCAAGGTGGCGGTGCGCGGGGCGCCCGCGCCGCCGGAGAACACCTGGGTGGAGGTGACCGGCACGTGGATCCCGCCCAGGTCGGACAAGCTCCCACTCGGGACGGTGCCGCCGCAGCTCCGCGCGATCGACGTGACGAAGGTGCCCCGGCCGGTCGAGCCGTACGAGTGATCGCCGGGTGACGTCCCGGGCCGGGTACGGCGCCGCCGTGCCGATGCCGCGGCGGAGTTCCCGGACACGACGACGGGTCGGCCGGGCCGCAGGAGAAACGCGGCCCGGCCGACCCGTTCAGGTGGAGGGGAGCGAAGGGGACGGGGGCGCTCAGCCGGAGTCGTCGCGGCGGGTGCGCGCCGGCGCGAGCCGGGCGGCGAGCCGCTGCCCCAGCGAGCTCTTCTTGACCACGGCGGCCGCGATGAGGACCGGGAGGAGGACGGCGCTCACGGCGAGCGGCTCCATGACGCCCTCGTGCTCGGCGGCCGGGGTCGTGGTCGAGGTGCTCGTGGTGGCCTCCGACGAGCCGCGGTCGGCGTAGGACCCGGCGGCCTCCTCGGCCTTCTGCTCGGCGTTCTTCTTCTGGCCGACCAGGACGGTCTTGCGCTGGTTCTGCTGCCGCACGACCTCCGGGTAGCCGTAGCCGACGATGGTGGCGTCGCTGCGGATCTTGGAGACGACGGCGTTCGAGATGTTGCCCTCGATCGTCTTGATCGTGCCGTCGCTCAGGACCTCCTTGACGAGGCCGACGTGGTCGATCGCGTCGATCTCGTCGGAGCCGCCCCAGTCGAAGAACACGATGGCACCGGGCACCGGCTTGTCGCCGAACGCACCCTTGCTCTCGAACCACTTGGCGTGCTCGACGGTCCACGCGTACTGGCCAACGGCGTCCTGCAAACCGACCTGCGTCGCGGCCCAGGAGACGAACATGTCGCACCAGGCGGCGTTGCTGTAGCCGGGCTCCTTGGCGTGGGTGTTCTGGTACCACTGACCGAACTTGGTGTGACCGCCCGGACCCTCACCGTAACCAAGCTGGGATTCGGCAACCTTGAGCAAAGCGTCGGTGTGATGAGACATAAGCAAATGGAGAAGGCGCTACTCGGGGCCGTGAGAAAGGATCAACGCCGCGCCGTCGTACGGCCGGCCGACCGAGCCGCTCTGTTGGAATCAGGACTTCGTCCACGCTCGACGTCCAGCGAAAGAATTGGCGTGGACGTGACGGCCTTGGTCTGCGGTTCAACCGCTGGTCACCACATAACAACACACCCCAAGCCGAGGTCAAGCCTGGTCAGGCCGCCTTTGTGATCGTTTCCGGCCCCCACGGAGATGGGCCGGGAAAGCAATGAAGGTAGATTACGAATCGATAACGCCCACATTCCAGGCGATGCCGCGCGATTATTCGATCTACCTTTCCTCACGGCATTGAGATCAAGTCCGCGAAATGTGACGTGCATCACATCTGAAGGTCTCTTGGGGAAACCGCCACTCGGTTGACGCAACCGTCAAGGCCCCGCCACGCCGCCGCCCGGAGGTGAGGACCGGCACCCGCCGCCCGGCCGTGCGGCTCCGCGTCCCCGCCCCACCGGGACCGCCTCGGCGTCGATCGAACCCCGCAGGGCCATCCGGGGGCAGCCGCCGGCGACGCGTGCGTCCAGCCCGCGTCGCCTCTTCGCGGGTCGGCGCCCCTCAAGATGCCTCGGCGCGACCGTTAGCGTCCTCACGATGCCGCGATAAGTTTTGTGACATTCGCACCAATAGCCGGGTTCAGAAGGGCACACCGTGATCGGGCGGAAGCGGAGCACCGTCAGGCGGCCGGGCCCGGCCGTGCCACCGCGCTCCGCGGCCACGGTCCCGGCCACTCCGGGCTCGTCCCCGTCCTGCCGCCGGCCCGCGGCGATCCAGCGAAAGGACTCCCGACAATGACGACGGCACGGTTCGACGCGATCACCATCGAGGAGCTTCGGGCACGCGGCGGCATCAAGTGGTCGCGTCATCCCGGGAAGATCGGGGCGTTCATCGCCGAGATGGACTTCGACGTGGCTCCCCCGATCACCCGCGCGCTGCACGAGGCGGTGGACGAGGGCGCCTTCGGCTACCTGCCGCCGCCGCTCGTCGACGACATGGCCCGGGCGTGCGCGGAGTGGTACCGCAGCCGGTACGGCTGGGCCGTACCCGCAGCCCACATCCGCCCGATGGCGGACGTGATCGCCGCGTTCACCGCGACGATCCAGTACTTCACCCCGCCGGGGTCGCCGATCATCCTGCCGACCCCGGCGTACATGCCGTTCCTCACCGAACCCCTCGCCCTCGGCCGGCAGGTCATCCAGGTGCCGATGCGCGACACCCCCGAGGGCCCGCGCTACGACCTCGACGCCCTCGACCGGGCGTTCGCGGCGGGCGGGCGCCTGCTCGTGCTGTGCAACCCGCACAACCCGATCGGCCGGGTGCTCACCCGCGACGAGATGCTCGCGATCAGCGAGGTCGTGGCGCGGCATGACGGCCGCGTGTTCGCCGACGAGATCCATGCGCCGCTCGTCTACCCCGGCCGCCGGCACGTGCCGTACGCGTCGCTGTCCGAGGTCACCGCCGCGCACACGATCACCGCCACCTCGGCGTCGAAGGCGTGGAACCTGCCCGGCCTCAAGTGCGCCCAGATGATCTTCTCCAACGAGGCGGACCTGGGCACCTGGTTCCAGGTGAGCGGGTACGCCGAGTACGGCACGTCCAACCTGGGCCTCGTCGCCAACACGGCGGCCTACACCGCGGGCGGGCCGTGGCTGGACGAGGTGATCGGCTACCTCGACGGCAACCGGCGGCACCTGGCCGAGCTGCTCGCCGAGCATCTCCCCCAGGTCCGGTACACCCCGCCGGAGGGCACCTATCTCGCCTGGCTCGACTGCCGCGAGCTCGGCCTCGGCGGCCCGGCCGCGGAGTTCTTCGCCGACCGGGCCGACGTGGTGCTCACCGACGGCGCGGCGTGCGGCGAGGCGGGCATCGGGTTCGTCCGGTTCAACTTCGCCACGCCCCGCCCGATCATGCGGCTCGCCGTGGAACGCATGGCGAAGGCGGTCGCCGCCCATCGGCACGACTGACGCGAAAATCGGTGGCCGGAGGCACCGCGGCACGACGTAGATTGCGTAGGTGACCGTTGACCGGACCGAGCTCATCCGGCAGATCGACGACGCCGCCGAACGGCTGCTGAGGTCCGCGAGCCGGCTGACCGACGCCGACGTGCGCGCACCGTCGCTGCTGCCGGGCTGGACCCGCGCCCACGTGCTCACCCACCTCGCCCGCGGTGCCGAGGCCCTGCGCAACCTGCTCGTCTGGGCCCGGACCGGGGTCGAGACGCCCGCCTATGCCAGCCGGGAGGCGCGCAACGCCGACATCGAGGCGGGCGCGCTGCGATCGAGCGCCGAGCTGGTCGCCGACCTGTCCGTCACGGCCGGTGTGTTCCGCGCGGAGGTGGACGTCATGCCCGAGGAGGCGTGGTCGTTGATGGTCGGCGCGCCGGGCCTCCCCGACTTCCCCGCCGAGGAGGTGCTCGTCCGCCGCCTGGTCGAGCTGGAGCTCCACCACGTCGACCTCGACATCGGGTACGGCCCCGCCGACTGGCCGCCCACGTTCGCCGAGCTCGAGCTGTCCGAGCCGATGCACACCTGGCGCGAGGATCGCCGCAACCGCTGATCCCGATCGGCCGGCGACGGCGGTACGGCCGGGGCCTGTCGGGCGTCAGACCGCCGTCGGGAGAGCAGCACCGGGTCGTGGGCGGTGGCCGGTCGCCCGCCCCGCTCGGTGGCGGGCACGGGGCTGGGGGCGGCGACCTCGTTGTCCCACTCGCCCGGGTCGAACGGCATCCTCCGTGAAGGACTGCTCCGGCAGCCCGGGCGGCGCAGGTTCGCCCGCAGGTCCGGCGGGTGGTGGCCCACGATCGGCAGTGTGCAGCGCGGGGCGACCGCGGGGCGGGGGCAACGCCGGACGACCGGCGCCGCGTCCCGCACCGCCGTACCCGCACCACCCCTCACTCGCCCTGCGCGTCCACCCGCTGCAGCAGCGACCACAGTGCGGCGAGCACGGACGACAGCCCGTCCACGATCGTGCCGCCGATCCGGTACCGCCCCGCCGCGATCGGCGCGGGCCGCACCACCGGCCCGTACGCCGCGGAGAGCATGAGCGTGGCGCCGTCGCGATCGACCGCGATGCCGATCAGCGCCCGCTCGGCCGCCGGGGACGCCGCGACGTCGCCGCGCCGGTAGTAGCCCTCGACGAGGTTCGCCGCGATCGCGGCCCCGGCCGGGCTCGCGTCGGCGTGCACGGCGGTGCCGTGGAAGACGAGGGCGATACCGTCCAGGCGGGTGGGGGCGCACTGCGGCTCGCCCAGCGCCGCGAGGTCCGGCGGCTCGGGCGGCGGCAGCGCGCCCACCCATTCGGTGATCAGCGCGAAGTACGTCTGGGGATCCTGGCCGGCGAGCTCCCAGATGATCGGATCGACGGCGAACAAACTGTAGCCGGGCGGTCCCGGCGGGTCGGCCAGGGTGTTGTAGACGGTGGCGAGGGTGGGCGGGAACCGCTCCGGCCCCATGGCGACGAGCAGCCCGTGCACCGCCTGGGCGATCGGCCCCTGCCCGTGGTCCGGGCAGGCCGACACGTCGCAGAAGCGCTCGTCGGCCACGGATGAACCCCCTTGCCGGTCTCGCCGCCACGCCATCGCGGCCCTGCCGTACCGTGACGGCGCAGGCGCGTACCGTAACGATTCCACGGCGCCCGCTCCGCCGGCAGGGGTTTCGCCGGATCGCCTCGCGGCGGAGACGAAGCGGATCGCGTTCCTCCCCGACGTCCTCGACCTCCAGCTCCGCCCGCCGGCCATGCTCGCCAAGGCCGCCGCATCCTTCGGCGTACTCGCCGAGGGCCGCCTCGTGCTCGGCGTCGGCGGCGGGGCGTACCCGGACGCCATCGCGAGCATCGGCGGCAGGCGGCGCAGCGGCGGTGAGACGGTCGCGTTCACCGAGGAGTCGCTGCATGTGCTGCGCGCCGCGCTCGCGGGCGACGCCGTACGGCTGATCAGCGACCACCACCGGATCGAGGGCTACCAGGCCGGTCCCGTGCCGCCCGCCCCGGTCCCGCTGTGGCTCGGCGCGATGTGGCGGCGCATGCTCGGCGTCACCGGCCGCGCCGCCGACGGCTGGATCTCCCCGCTCGACATCTACGTCGCGCCCGACGAGGTCCCGGCCAAGCAGAAGATCATCGACGAGGCGGCGCTCGAGGCGGGCCGCGACCCGCGGCGGATCCGGCGGGCGTACAACGTGCTCGGCGCGATCGGCCCCTTCCGTGGCGGGCGCGGGCTCGTCGGCGACGCGCGGCTGTGGGCGGACACGCTCACCGAGTGGGCGATCGAGCTCGGCTTGGACACGTTCATCTACTGGCCGGTGACCGAGCCGCGGACCCAGCTCGAGGCCTTCGCGGCCGAGGTCGTGCCCACGGTCCGCGAGCAGGTCGGCCTGATTCGGGGCACGCGATGACCTCCCTGCGCGCCTCGGCACCGCCCGAGCTGCGGAACCGCATCGTCCTCCCCGGCGACGACCGGTACCGGCTGCTGCGCTCCACGTACACGACGGTGGCGAGCCCCGCCGCCGTGCTGCTCCCCGAGACCACCGCCCAGGTGGTCACCGCCCTCCGCCACGCCCGCGAGCAGGACCTGCCGCTGTCGGTGCGCAGCGGCGGCCACGGCCTGTCCGGCCGCTCCTCGAACGACGGCGGCCTGGTCATCGACCTGTCCGCCATGAACCGGGTCAAGGTGCTCGATCGGGCCAGGCGGCTGGTGCGGGTCGAGGCCGGCGCCCGCTGGGCCCACGTCGCCCGGGCGCTCGCGCCGTACGGCCTGGCGATCAGCTCCGGCGACCACGGCAACGTCGGCGCGGGCGGCCTCGCGACCGGCGGCGGCATCGGCTGGCTCGCCCGCCACTACGGGCTCACCATCGACCACATCCGCGCGGCCGAGGTCGTGCTCGCCGACGGCACCGTGGTCCGTCTTCCAGGCCCTGTGGCGACTTTCCCCGGCCGCGCCCCGGTGCGAGGAACGGGCCTGCACGGCCGGATGAATCCGTGGCCAACCGGTTGCGTTCAGAAAATCGCGCACCGGATACGCACCTTGGGGATACGAAGCGGCACGGATCGCGATTCCCGCAGAGAGCGGACGTCAAATACGTGGCAATATCGGCGGGACCATGCTCCTGCGCTCCGGCACGCCGGGAACGCGCCTCTCCGGCGAAGTGCCCGATGAAGCGAAGCGTGCCGCGACCGTCGGGAAAACGTCCGAACCCGCGGCCCTGGGGCGGCGTCATAGAGGGCGTGATGAGAGCACTGATCGGAACCTGCCTCCTTGCCGCCTCGCTGCTGGCCGGCGGGGCCACCGCGGCGACCGCCCAGGCCAATCCGACGCCCCTGGGGCCGGACGGCTACGGGCCCGTGAAAATCGGCATGTCCCTCAAGAAGGCCAAGGCGACCGGCGTCATCGTTCCCGACGAGTCGACCAAGGACTACTGCACGTACTGGCATTTCAAGAAGTTCGGAAAGCCCAAGGGCGACAGTTGGCATGTCATCATCTCCAAGAAGAGGGGCGTCGTCGTCATCCAGGCCCAGAAGGGAATGAAGACCCCGGAGGGCATCACATTCGGGTCCACCTTCAAGCGGTTGCAGGCGGCCTATCCGCGCCTGGAAAAGGACTTCCACGGCTTCTATGTGACCGATGTCCCCGGGAACAAGAAAGCCCTGTACCGTTTCGCGGTCACCAAGGGCAAGGTCACCCAGTTCTACATCGAGCACAAGAAGCAGGACTGCATCAACTAGTGCTCGGCCCCGGTTCGTGACATTCGGATCGCGTGAAACCGGCCAGTATGTGATCACCAGGACCCCGCCCGGACGTCCGGCGATCGCATGTGGCCATGCCGGAGACGGGCGGGTGCGATCAGTTCGATCACAGCGCCCTGAGGAATTTCGCGGCGAGCGGTGCCGCCGCCTGGCCGCCCGCTCCCGCGTTGCGGACGAAGACCGCGAAGGCGAGCGAACCCCGATAGCCGATGAACCAGGCGTGCGGCCGCTGCCCCGCCACCTCGGCGGTGCCGGTCTTGCCCGCCGTACCGGCCGGGAGACCGGTGGACGCGGCCGTACCCTCGGACACCACGGCCGCCATCATCGTGCGCAGGCCCGCGGCCACGTCCTCGCCGAGCGGCACCGGGGGCGGCGAGTCCGCGGGCGGCTCCGCGCTCATGATCGCCGGCTTCCACACGCCGTCGGCCACCGCCGCGGCGACCTCCGCCATGCACAGCGGGCTCGCCTGCACCGAGTTCTGCCCGATCGCGTCGGCCCCGAGCTCGTCGTTGCTCTGATGCGGGCGGATCCGGCAATAACTCAGCCCCGGCTTCTCCCGGAACCCGAACCGCTCCGCCGCCTCGGCGTACAGCCCGCCGTCACGCAGCCTCTCGTACGTCTGCTGGACGAACGTGGTGTTGCACGATAAGGCGAACGCCCTGCTCAACGGCACCGTCCCGCGATCGGCGGGGTCCGCGTTGGTGAAGCCGCGGCCGCCGGGGATGGTGTACGAGCCGGGACACGGCACCGGGGACTGCGGGGTGAGCCCGCCGCGCAGCAGCGCCGCCGCGGTCACCACCTTGAACGTCGACCCGGGCGGGAACAGCCCGATGAACGCCTGCTTGCCACCGAGCGTGTCGGCCACCGCGCGTACCTGCCGGGTCTCGACGTCGAGGGCCACGATCGCGGCGGGCTCGGCGACCCCGTCGAGCGCCCGCGCCGCGGCTCGCTGCACCCGCAGGGAGATCGTGGTCCTCCGGCCCTCGGGACCGGTCCCCGGGGACCGGACGAGCACGCGGCCGGAGGGCACCTCCTCGATCGCGATCTCCACGGCCGTGCCGTCCAGCCCGGTGAAGTAGTCCCCCGCCCTGCTGTTCCGGGGGAACGGCCTGCCCTCCATGGTGAGCGTGGCCGGCCGGGCCACCCGCTTCTCCCTGAGGCGCAGGCTCCCGCCGTCCTTCAGCGAGGGGTGCATCGTCTCCGGTGACCAGAGCACCTTCCACTCACCGTCGCGCAGCCCCAGCCGCAGCACCGAGGAGAACTCCCAGGGACGGCCCAGCCCGGCCACCTCCCGTACCCCGGTGAACGGCAGCTCAGCGGCATCCTCGCCCTGGCGGCGCAGCTCCCCGGCGGTGAGCGAGATCGACAAGACGCGCAGCTCGGCGTCGAACCGCTCGTGGCGCGCGATGAAGTCGGTCGGCGGATCGGCGACCAACGCGAGCATCGCGAGGTTGTCCCGCGACTGCCAGGCGTCGAGGTACCGCGCCGCCGTGTCCTCGGGCCCTTGAGCCTGCGTCACCTCTGGCGTGGGCTCGGCCTCCGGCTCCTCCGGCGACTCGGTCACGGGCTCCGGCTCGGCCTCATCCTCGGGCGCGGCCGGACTCACCGCCACCGAATGCGTCTCGGCGGGCCGCAGGGCGACCACCACCCCGTACACGCCGACCGCGACGACCGCGACCACCATCGCGATCAGCCCCGCGAGCCGTGGAACGCCCATCCATGTCACCTCGCCACGACGCAGGCCAGCCGGTTTTGATCATAGAAACACCGATTCACACCGCCGCCGCGATTTTCCGCCCCTTTGTTACGTGCTCCACCTCACCTGTACGGCTCCGCGGCGGCCAACGGCCGACGCGGTGCAGACGCCCACCCCGGAGTTGGCGTCCTGCCCTCCCTATACGGCTCTCGAATACCGAGCGGCGGAAAGTCATGCGGCGTTAATACCGACCGGCCGTAGCGGCACGAAGGTCGTGCGTCCCAAGCAACCTGGCCGACGGGGTTGATCGGCGGCGACGGCCAGGGAGCCCACGGCCGCGATCCGCTCCTACGAAAGCGCGGCGTCGGTGGTGCCGTGGCACCGCCGTACCGGAGCGGCGGCGAACAGGGCACGCCGCACGGAGGCACCCCGAGCACCCGTGTGCGCGACAAGATCCGTTTTGTCGGTGCGAGGGCGTAGGCTCCGCGCCATGTCGACGGCACCCACAACGGTTGACCTTGCCCTCGCCCTGCTGCGTGAAGGCCGCCTGGTCGACGCCGAACGGCTCCTGCAGCGGGAACTGCACACCACCGAGCAGCGGTACGGCCCCGGCAGCCCGCAGTGGGCGGCGGCCCACTGTGACCTCGGCAACCTGCTGTACGGCACGGGCCAGGCCGACCGCGCCGTGGAGCACTATCGCGCCGCCTGCTCGATACCGGTTCCGCAGGACCCGGAGGCGCACAAGGCACTCATCACCTACCGCCTCAACCTGGCCACCGCGCTGGCCGCGGCCGGAAACCTCGCCGAGGCCGAGCACGAACTGCGCCACAACCTGCAGGAACGCCTCTCGTTCTACGGCCGCGAGCACCCCGGGTACGCCTTCGGCCTGGAGCAACTCGCCGAGGTCCTGCTCACCCGCGGCGACCTCACCGGCGCCCGCGAGGCCATCGAGGAGACCGTCGCCAACTTCTGGAACAACGGCCACGAACGGATCGCCACCGCGCTGGCCCTGCGCACCCGGATCATCCAGGTCTCGGGCGCCCAGGAACCCCTCTTCCAGCACCTGGAGCAACTGCCGGAAGAGATCATCGACCGCACGGCCTGGGCGGTCCTCAGAGGAACCGGCGACCACCCCCACCAGGACAAGGCCATCCTCACCCAGCTCGCCGAGGCCCTGGAAACCCACCTCGGCCCCGACCACGAGACAACGCTCGCCGTCCTGTCCCAGCTCGCCAACACCAGCCATCACGCCGGCGACGAGCCCGGCCGCATCGCCACGATCCAGCGCATCCTCGCCTCCCACCTGCGCCAAGGCAGAACCGAGGACGCGATCCAAGCCCTACAGGGCCTGGCGATGGCCCAAAGCGACGCCGGCGACCTCCCCGCCTCCCTGGACACCTACGCCCAGGCCCACGCCCACGCGCAATCCCTCAACCGCCCCGACCTGACCGCCCAGGTCCTGCGCAACTGGGGCATCGCCCTCTCGATGTCCGGCCACACAACCGAAGCCGAACAACGCCTCCGCGAGGCCGTCACCCACGCCGAAACCGGCCACGACCCGGAACTCCTCGGCCGTACCCGCATCGCCCTCGGCCTCTTCCTCCAGCACCACGGACGCTTGGCGGAAGCCCGCGAGATCGTCGAAGCCGGCCTCGCCACCCTCGACCCCGCCCACCCGGACGCCGTCACGGGCCGCAGCCACCTCACCGCCATCCTCGAAAACCACTCCTGCGGCTGCGGCAACACCCGCGACGCCCTGGCCGAAGCGTTCCGCGATTTCGTCCTTGCCCGCCTCCCCCAAGACCTCCTCTCCGACCTCGACGTCACCATCAAGGACGACGACATCTCCGTCCACGTCGCCCTCAACCGCGAACCCACCCCCGCCGAACTGGAGCACCTCAACAACCTGCTCCGATCCGCCACCGCCGAATTCCGCCACCGGCTACGCGCCCACGGCTAGCGACCTACAGCGTGTCGAGGTGATCAGGCGGCCTCAGAATTCGGTTGGATTCCTCGGGCTCACCGAGTATCGCCCTGATCCACTCAGTGAATTTGTCGATCAAAACAAGGATGAAGATCCGCCCGGACGCGCTGAACGGCAAGATCAGCCATGCCGGCAGCGTGAGGATCATGGCCAGCACGATCAGACATGCGGCCACGACAGCGAGCGCAACTCTCTGTGATCTGGAAAAGACATGAAGCACGGCGGGCAGCCTCGACGATTCGTGCATGCGGAATGGGCCGCAGGTCTCTCCCGCCCGCCGTGTCACGGACCGACAGCCCCGGGTGTCTCATCCGGAGACGACCGTGATGACGGAACTGCCGCGAAGGGATACTCCTCTGCTAACGAGTCCAGTGTGAGCACAGCCGGGGCACGGTGCAAGTACACTCCCGCGCGTCCATGCCCCGTATAACAACGCTGGAAGCCGACCCCACTTGGGGCCAGGCAAACCTTTTGGAGCAGCGAGCAGAACGTGCTCACGGGGACTTGAGTGCAGCACCTAAAAGATCAGCGGCACCCGACCGCGGGGAACCTCGAGTCAGGAGCCGAGTCCTCAAGCCGAGCGGAGAGCGTGGGATTCGAACCCACGAGGCCGGTCGCCCGGCCTAGCGGTTTTCAAGACCGCCGCCATCGTCCACTAGGCGAGCTCTCCTGGTGCACCACGAGGGTGTCACGTTGCACTTTAGTGTGTCATCGGGGTGGGTGGGACGCGAACGGATTAGGTGATCAAGTGCGAGGGGTGGCGAAGCCGTCGCCTACGGCGGCGGCGAGGCGGAGGTAGGCGTCGAGGGTGGCGGGCTGGAGGCTGTCGAGGTCGATCTCGGCGCCCTCCTCGAGGTGGGGGTCGTAGGGGACGCGGACGACCGAGCGGCAGCGGGCCGCGAAGTGGGCCTCCAGTCGGTCGAGGTCGATGGTGGACTTGGAGCGCGGGCGGACGCTGCAGATCACCACGGTGGCCGACTTCACGAGATCGCCGTACTCGTGGGCCTCGAGCCAGTCGAGGGTGGCGGAGGCGGCGCGGGCGCCGTCCACCGAGGGCGAGGTCACCAGCACGATCTGGTCGGCGAGCTGGAGGACCCCGGACATGGCCGAGTGGAGGAGCCCGGTGCCGCAGTCGGTGATGCAGATGGAGTAGAAGTTCTCCAGAAGCCCAGCGATGATCTTGTAGTCCTCGGCGCTGAACGCCTCCGAGATCGACGGGTCGCGGTCGGAGGCGAGGATCTCCAGGCGGGAGGGCGCCTGGGAGGTGAAGGCGCGGATGTCCGCGTAGCGCTGGACCTGGTCACGCTCGTTGAGCAGGTCGCGGACGGTGGCCGAGGTCTCCAGCACGACCTTGTCGGAGAGCGTGCCGCGGTCCGGGTTGGCGTCGACGGCGATGACCCGGTCGCCGCGGACCTGGGCGAGCGTGGCGCCGAGCCCGACGGTGGTCGTGGTCTTGCCGACCCCGCCCTTGAGGCTGAGTACGGCGACGCGGTGGTGGCCGCCCGCGACCGGGGTACGGGCGCGGGTCATGAGCTCGCGGCGGCGGCGCACCTCGGCCGGCTCGCCGGGCTTGATCCAGCCGCCGGTGGCCTTGTACACGAAGCGGCGCCAGCCGCTCGCCGGGACGTTGCGGCGCCCCTTCAGCAGCACCTGCGGGTCGAGGCTGTCCGCGCTCGGCTTGGCCGGATCGGTGGGCCGGGGCGGCCGGCTGAACGGCTGCTGCGGGATCGGGCGGCGGTGGGAGCGCGGCCCGCGCCGCTCCTGCTGCTCACCGGGCTCGGCGGCGGGCTCGGTGGCCCGCGGCGGCACGGTCGGCTCGGCGGCGGACGGCGGTACGGCGGCCCCGGGGGCCGACGACGCGGCGGCGGGCTCGGTCGTCGGTACGGCGTGCGGGCCGCTGTCGCCCGGGGCCGGTGGGAACGGGCCGAACCCCGCGAAGGGCGGGATCTGCGGCCCGGTGTCGGAGCGGCCCGAGCCGAGGTCGCCGCCCGGCGGCGTCAACGGGCCGGTGCCGA
>ERZ777003.782-NODE-782-length-57454-cov-18.404990_pt1 | contig 57454 bp, 40 predicted proteins | sample MGYA00374956_ERZ777003 | MGnify/ENA primary metagenome ERZ777003 (study PRJEB29302, sample SAMN06268252) | bioreactor metagenome | isolation source: Joint BioEnergy Institute, California, USA | place: USA:Joint BioEnergy Institute, California, USA | collected...
GCAGGAACGTTACGCGATTCCCCTGCTCGACGGCGTCCTTCACCGCCACGTGAGCGGTATACGGCAGCGACGTGCGAACCGTCTCTTCCAGCGGCAGGTCGCGAAACGCGTAATGACTGTAGTCGTACACCATCCGCAAGCGGGGTGAATTGCCCAATTGCTCGATCAGCCAGATCGCCTCCGACGGCTGCGATAGAGCCCCATTGCGGTGCGGCTTGATCGCCAGCACAGCCTGATGCCGGGCTGCCAGGTTCAGCCAATCACCGAGCCGGTCGCGGTAGAAGTTCCGCCGGGCTTCCCAGGTTCCGCTGCCCAGCACGGTCTGGATCAGCGGCGGATGCCCCTGCAGGGCCCAGTCGGTGGCCAATTCCATTACTCGGGCCAGCCGATCCAATTGCCGACGGTGCTCGGCTTCGTCGTCCGCCGGCAGCAGGTGCTCCATGAGCGAGGTCAACTTCAGCCCTGCCGACGCAAGTTGCCTGGCAACTTCCTTGCGGCGATCCGCGGATAGCGAGGCCGGCTCCGCGTAGCCTGGCATCACGGCGATCTCAACGCCGTCGAAACCGGTCTCGGCAATCATCGCCAGGACCTTCTCCAGCGGGACGCCCGGCATGGCGTAGGTGCCGATGCTCAGCGTCAGGTAATTGGGCTTGGAAGCGGATGCCGCATTGCTAGCCCCGCCAGCCTCGGCCGCGCCCAATCGAGCTGGCGAACCGACAAGCCGGGGAAACGCGATCGCGCACCCCGCAAACGCTGCGGCGTGGCGCAGAAACTGCCGGCGAGCGATGGGCATCGTCCTCTCCCCGTGACCAGAGAACCGTACGTTGTCTCGCGGCTATCATAGTCGCGCCGCGCGGCCAATAGAACGATTCTGGCGGTAACTTGCGGCCTCTCTCGCCCGGCCGAGCAAATAATTCGCCGGCGTCGCGCATCTTTACGCATAAGCCCGCGGTACTGGCTACAACCGGGGAAGCCCCCCAACGTGGCGCGTGGCTCATAACTTCCTTCCGTAACTTACCGCAGCTGCCGGAGATCGCTTGCCATGAAGCTGACGGTTCTCACATTCTGCGTGTTGTTCCTGCTGCCCGCCATGATCGCGGCCCAAGAGGCCGCTCACGCCGGCAACGATCAGGCACAAGCGAAACCGGCGCAGCGGCAGCAGTCCCAGGCGCAGCGGCGGCGCAATCGTAATCGCGCCACCACCCAAAAGCCCACCCATGCCAACGTGCATTACGGTCCGCACGAGAGCCAGGTGCTGGACCTGTGGTTGGCGTCTTCGGACCAGCCGACACCGCTGCTGGTGTGCATCCACGGCGGCGGCTTTCGCGGCGGCGAAAAGTACGTGCCCGACGACGTGCTGAAAGGCTGCCTCGATTCAGGCATTTCCGTCGCGGCCATCACCTACCGTTTTTCACGAGTGGCCAAGGCGCCGGCTCAGTTTGAAGATGCCGCCCGGGCGATCCAGTTCCTGCGTCACCAGGCCAAGGAATGGAATCTCGATCCCTCGCGTATCGCGGCCATCGGCAACTCGGCCGGGGCGGGCCTGTCGCTGTGGCTCGGTTTTCACGATGACGTTGCCCAGCCCGATAGCGACGATCCGGTCCTGCGGCAGTCGTCGCGCGTCACGTGCGTCTCGGTTTTTAATGCCCAAAGCACGTACGACCCGCGCGTGCTACGCGAATGGTTCTCAGGCACCGATACCTACAAGCACCCGGCGCTGGCCCAGTTGTACGATGTGAACCTCGACGAGCTGGACAACCTGCCCCCGGAAAAGTACCGGCTGTTTGAGGAAACGTCGGCGTTGCCGCATGTCACGCGCGACGATGTTCCGGTGCTGATGGTTTACCTTCACGATTACGATACCCCAATCCGCAACCAGGGCATCGGCATTCACCATCCCAAGTTCGGCAAAGAATTGAAGGACCGGATGGACAAGCTGGGCATCCCCTGCGAGGTGCACGTGAACAACAACCGCGACGATTGGGGCCGCCTGACCGTCGATTTCGTAAAGAAGCACCTGCTTTCGGCGCAGCACTAATCGGGCAAGGCATCCTGTGCCAGGCGGTCGAATCAGCCCGGCGTCTTAGCATCGCGCTATTCAGGCCCGATGCCGGGCACGGCAAATTTTGGGGTCATTTCTATACCGCCTTCGCTTTCGTAGCTTCGATTCTGAACCGGTTGTAGCGATGTGGACGGTTCTGCGGGCACGTTTGCGCGCACAAGCCCCCCCCAAAATGAGCAGATCGGTGCGCGGCGGCCAGTGGCGACGTACATTTGACTAGCAGACGTAGCCCCCCCCACGGGGATGACACGCCTGCACCCGCCCGACTCTTCCCACCTCACCGTCCACCGGGGCAACGCCGACTATGACGCTCCGTCCTACACCTTCAGGAGCGATGAACGATGACCCGCAGCATGGCCAACGTGCCATGCCGCATGGCAGCGAATCATCCCCATCGCACAACCTGCTGCCGCACGTGATGAAGCAGGCGGCCAACAATAACGCCGCCCTGGTCAGCACCGCCCTACAGATGGTGGCCCAGGTCAATCAGCCAGATTATTTGATCACACTGGGCCGCAGCCTGTTAGCCGCCGGCGAGTACGCCATGGCGCGGCAGCATCTGGCGAGGGCAACCCGGCTCGATCCCCAGGCGGTGGATGCCTGGCAATGCCTGGGCGAAGCATGCCGTCACCTGGGTTTGGACGACGAAGCCATCGCAGCCTGGACCAAGGTGGTGCAATTGCGGCCCCAGGCCGCTGAGAGCCACGCTCAACTTGGCGACTTGTATCGCCGCCAAGGTCGAGTTCAAGAAGCCAAGGCCCACCTGTTTCGCGCGGCCCAACTTGCCGCGAACGGTTCGACGGCTCTGCCGGGAACTTGGAGGGCAGACTTGCCGCACTCGCCCTGGTTACCGCTGGCTCAGTTGTCGTGGGATCAGGGAAAAGTCAGCGAAGCCCTGGAGTATTACGACCGCGCATTCACCGGCCAAGAGTGCGATGCCAGGTCCGAGTACCTGCGTGGCTTGATCGCCTTGGCGCGCGAGCAGTGGCACGAAGGCTGGCGGCGGTTCGAGTACCGACGTGTGCTGCGGCGTCACTTGCCCCAGGGAAGTTGGCCACACCCCATCTGGGACGGCGATTGCCGCGAGTTGCACCATCAAACCATCCTCGTTCACAGCGAAGGCAAATTGGCTGATGACATCCTGTTTGCCGCGTGGCTGCCTGAACTGATCCACCGATCGGGCAAAACGATCATCAAGTGCGAGCCGCCGCTGACGCAACTCTTCGCTCGCAGCTTCCCGCAAGCTGTCGTCACCACGGCGGGCTTGGGCAGCCGCGACATCCCGCACGCCGATTGGCAAACGGCACTGGGCAGTCTGCCTCGCCACCTGGGTATGGACGCCGTGGCGGCCTGCAGCGTGCCGGTGATATCGTCGCCGACGCCGCTCAATGTGCCAGGTGCCCGCGGCGAGCGGCCGTCCAAATTTGCCCGGATCGACGGCTCGCACACCTGCACCTATTCCGGCTACCTGGTCGCCGAGTGGAAGCTCCAGCGGCAATGGCAGCGGCGTGTGGAAATCCTGGGCCGGGGCCGCAAGATCGGTCTGGCCGGTTGGACATTGCCTGGTCAAACAAACGCTGCACTCTGGCAACCGTTGTGGGATGTTCCCTATGCACAGTGGCTGCTGCTGGATCCGCCGACCGAGCACGACGACGAAAACAAGCTGCCGGGGCATGTTCACCGGCTGCGGGCGTTGCCTCGGCGCAAGGACGTCGACGATTGGGCGGCCCTGCTGACCTCGCTCGACCTGGTCATCACGCCGCCTGGCCTGATTGCACATCTGGCAGGCGCGTTCGGCGTGCCGGTTTGGGTGCTCACGCCCACCCTGGCGCCCTGGTGCTGGGGCGTGCAAGGCGAACGCAGCCGCTGGTATCCCACCGCCCGGCTGTTCCGGCAACAAACGACAGACCGGTGGGACGATGTCGTAGCCCGCGTGGCCGAGACGCTGTCCGGCTAAGCACGGCACTTCGCGGCAGCACCGCAATTGCTTGGCCGTAATGCGGCAGCGTACAATCGAAGCAATCCACGCGGCGTCCCTTAACACTTGCGTGGCCCAAGGGGCCGCGTGTCTCGCTCGCTGCGGCCCGTTCTTCCTCGCTTGGAACTGCGATGTTGCTTCCCTTGCTCGCAAGCGTCTGTGCCGGGCTGGCGGTTACGGTGCTGCTGTGGTGGACCATGTCCGCCCTGGCCACCGAAGACCTGGAGCAGGGAGCCGAGTGGCGTTACGACGTCAGCCGCATGAACGAGTTGCGGCGGCTGTACCCCAGCTATCGGGCTTTTCAGCCGGTGATCCGCTTCCTGGGGCGACTGAATCGGGCGGCCGTGCCGCGTTCGCTGCCGGAGATTCAGCGGCAGATTCTCGCCGCAGGCAAGTCGCGCTGTTGGTTGCCGGAAGAATACCTCGCCCGGCTGCAACTGTTCGCCCTGTTCATCGCGCCGGTGTATTTCTACCTGTGCATCGACATGATGGGGCCGGCCGGCGCGATCCTGGCCATCCTGCTGACCGTGCTCACGGCCTGGCTGCTGCGTCGGCGTTTAGCCAATCAGGCGGCCCGACGGCTGGTACAGATCAAACGCCGCATGCCGTACCTGCTCGACCTGCTGACGCTACTGATGGAAGCCGGCGCCACGTTCCTTCAAGCATTGCGTCAGGCGTGCCACGAGCTGCGCGGTTCGCCGGTCGCCACCGAGTTTGGCTGCGTGTTGGCCGATATGAACCTCGGCAAGACACGCCGCGAGGCGTTTGAAACACTCCGCAGCCGGCTGGCCGACGACGAGATCACCGCCATCGTCGGAGCCATCTTGCAAGGCGAAGAACTGGGCACGCCGCTCGCCCGCACGTTCCGCATCCAGGCCGACGTACTGCGGCTCAAGCGGTCGCAACGGGCGGAAACCATCGCCGGCGAGGCAGGTGTCAACATGCTGCTGCCGGGCGTCCTGGTCATGGCCGCCACCATCCTGGTGATTTTCGGCCCGTTTGTGCTGAACTACCTGTACTCAGGCCTGGGCTTCTAGCTGCCGGCGTCGTGAACGGCGGAGCGGCAAACTCAGCTTGCCCGCGTTAGGCTTCAGCCTCGCCGCGCACGCGGACGAGTTTCTCCGGCCGGCGGCGGGGCCGCACCACGTCCTTGGCCAGCCCAATCTTTTCCAGAAACAGGATCGTGATCCAGGTCACGTCGAACTCCCACCAGCGATGGCCGTGGGCGGCGCTGCGCTGGTCGGCGTGGTGGTTGTTGTGCCAGCCTTCGCCGTTACTGATCAGGGCCACGAACCAGTTGTTGGTGCTGTTTTCGCCGGTTTCGTAGTTGCGGTACCCCCAGCGGTGCGACAGCGAGTTCACCGCCCAAGTGATGTGCCAGGCCAGCACGGTGCGGATCAGCACGCCCCAGATCATGATCGAGAGGCCGAACTGCGTGGCCCCCAGCAGCGTGCCTTCCAGGAACCAGCCGGCCGCAAACCCGCCGGCGAAGTATACACCCATCAGGCCCAGGTACATCACGAACCACATCGCGTTCCGCTCCATCCACAGGTAGTACGGATCGCGAAGGATATCGCGGGCGTAGCGTTCATAGGTTGAAAGCCGGCTCAGCTCGCGGTTCTCGTACAGCAGCCAGCCGATGTGGCCCCAGAAGAGCGTCACCCAAGGGCTATGCGGGTCCTTCTCTTCGTCGGAGTGCTTGTGGTGGATGCGGTGAATGGCCACCCAGCGGGCAGGCGTATCTTGCAGACAAAGCACGCCCAGCGTGGTCAACGTCCGCTCAAGCCACTTGGGAACCTTGAGCCCCTGGTGCGTGAGCAGCCGGTGATAACACAGGTTGATGCCCAGCGTGTTGAACACGTACAGACTGACGAGCATCACCACCACGCCCGTCCAGGAGAACAGCCAGGGGATAAACCCGGCCAGGGCCACCAGGTGAATCGCGGTGATGCCGATCACGTAGGGCCAAAGGAGCTTGGGCGGGCGGGTTTCCGGCGGCGTATCGATGCGGCGACGCGGGCCCATGGGCGAGGGGCGTCGGCGACCGACCGAGGCCTCTTGGGATGGCTCCGTAATCGATTCCAACTCCCAATCCAGCGATTCAACCGTATTGGATACGACGTTTTCCATCGCGTTATCGCCCGCCTTAACCATGTGCGAACTAAGCGGTGTCAATGGAGACTTTGCCACGTTATCCATGGACATCGACCCCACAGCTTAACCGCACCATTAAATTGGCGAAAGCAGCGAGAATCGCCAAAAGCAGAAAACCAGGCAAACTCACTAAGGTGCCTCGCTAGCCCTTGGTGTGCCCATCTAGGCGCATCATGTCACCGCGCGCTACGGCCAACTTTTCCGCTTGCCGCAGGGTGCAGACTGCAACCTTAAAACGCTCAAGCACTTATTGTGTGCAGCATCGGCCCGCGAGCCCCCCGTCGAACGCCCCACAGCCGCGGCCACGTAGCCGCTGCTGCCGGCGTCCCATCCGCGGTCCCGAGCCCTACAGCCCCTTCCTCATGCCCCCGCCCGATCGGCAAAGCGGTTGCGGTCCGAAGCAGAAACAGCGGCGCGGGGGCAAACTTACCGGGCGTCCCACCAGGCGTTGATGGCCGCCGTCAGCTCCTTCACCCGGTCCGGCAGCGCCGCGGCCAGGTTCTTGGTTTCGTGCGGATCGGCGACCACGTCATATAGCTCAGGCTGTTCGTCAGCCGATTGCGGCAGGATCAACTTGAACCGGCCGTCAAACACCCAGCGATACTGCAGGCTGCTCGCTGGGCGATCGAGGTCCACGCCATCGTGCGCGTACACCTCACCGAAGATTCTACTCCTTTCCAGGCGTTGGCCAGCGCATATCGGCAAGAGATTTTCGCCCGGCAGGTCGGTCGTGAGCTTAACACCACACGCGGCCAAGATGGTAGGCACCAGGTCCAGACTGCTGACCGGCGTGGTGTCGTCGCGTTGCGGTTTGATGTGGCCCGGCCAGCGGAGCATGATCGGCGTGCGCAATCCACCATCGTACGGCGAACGTTTGCTCTTGGGTGCAAAACGGCGATCGTTCGGGTTCTGGATCCACCCGTTATCGGCGACGTACACCACCAGTGTGTTGTCGCTGAGCCCCTTTTGATCGAGGTAATCGAGCAACTGACCGCAAGTTTCGTCGAACCACTCGCACATGGCGTAATAGCCGGCCACAAACGGCGAGCGGCCCTCCTGCTGATAATGCTGGAGAATGCGCTGCGGCGGCACGTGTGGCATGTGCGGCATCATGGGCGCATACCACACGAAGAACGGTTTGTCGCCGCAGCCATCGATGAAGTCGAAGATCGGCTGCATGCCTTCACGACCGATCTTCAGCCCCTCGTCGCCGTGGCGACCGCGCCGATTGGGATCGCCGTGCGTCATGCCGTGGGTGAAACCGCCCTGGCTGTAATCGCCTTCCCACCACTTGCCGGACTGGAAGCTCTGGTAGCCCAAGCGGCCCAGGATCTTCGGCAGCGTGGTCGCCTCGCGGACAAACTTCAGCATTTCGGCGCGATCCACGCCCGGCGGCGGATCGTTGCACACCACGCGGTGCTGGTGCGGATACAGGCCCGTGGCGATCGACATCAATGAAGGCCGGCACAGGCTGTGGGGCACGTAGCCCCGGGTAAACAGGGCGCTTTGGCTGGCGAGCTTGTCGAGGTTGGGCGTACGGATCGCCTCATGCCCCATAAAACCGTAATCGGTCCAGGCGTGGTCGTCGCTGATGATCAGCACTACGTTGGGAAGCTTCTTGGGGCCGGCCTTCGGCGGTGCGGCGTCTTCGCCTGCTACTGCGTGCGAGCCACACAGCGCGAACAGGGCCAAGGCAAGAACCAGGAATTGAGGGCGCACGTTGAGCGGGAAAGCTAGCGACATAACTGGCAGCTCTCGTTAGGCAAGAATAAAGTCGCGCTAAAGAACGATCACTCCCCCGGGACGCTAGCCTTCCGTGGTCGTTGCCCGAGGGCGGCAGGCAGGCTGTTCGCCCGCTGCGCACTAGCTTTCGGTGGGCGCTGGATCGCTGCCGCGGCGGCGTCGGTTCTGGATGGCCTGCACGGGATCTTCGTCGAAATAGAACCGCATCACCGTTTCCGCCACGCAGGCCGGTTTGGTTTCTCCCTGGATCTCGATGTTCATCTTACAGGTAATCTGCGCGCCGCCCATGATGTCCTTGCACTCCATGAGCGTGCAGACCCCACGGACCATCGCGCCCGCCTTGACGGCGTTGGGGAACCGCACCCGGTTCAACCCATAGTTGAGCACAAACTTTACGCCCTCGACCCGGAAGATCTTCAGGGCCAGCGCGGGAATCAGCGAGAGGGTCAGGTATCCGTGGGCGATCGTGGTGCCGAAAGGCGATTCACGGGCAGCCCGTTCCGGATCGCAATGGATCCACTGATGGTCGTCGGTGCCGGCGGCGAAAGCGTTGATGCGTTCTTGGGTGACGGGAATCCACTCGCTGACACCCAATTCCTCGCCCACCAGGGACCTGAGTTCGTCCTTGCCCTGAATGATTCGCATGCCGTGTCGTGCCTGCTAAACCGCGATACGTAGGTTTCTCAACCGCTTGAGAAACCGAGCCGAGCCCGGGGGCCTGGGCTGCCCATTTTAGATAGCATGGCCCCCAGTTCCTAGCCGCGCCAACCCCGAAGGTCTCATGTTGGGGGAGAGGGTGGCCACAAGGTTGGCCTAAGCTTCCCAGGGCGCCTCGTTCCGCAGATTCCTATTTACGGCAAACTCGCCGCGCAATAGGCTGAGACATGCAACCCTGCCAGGGGATGCACGAAGTGCGTGCCACGATGGCCGCTGATGGCGAGGGGGGCCTGCCTCGCCGGGGCCAGAATGCAGTCTATACCCGTTCCCCCGACCTCGAAACCCGGCGGGAACGTGCTCGTTGGAGGAGCAATCCATGCGTGCGATGGCCTGGAGTTGGATCTTGATTCCTGCCCTGCTGGTGACGGCGGCCAAGGCCGACGATCCTGGCCAGAAGTACTTTGACGAAGCCCTGGAAAAACGCCTCCAGGCTGAAAGCCTGCGCGAACTGACCGAGGTCATCGAACTGGCCGAAAAGGCACTCGATGCCGGCATGAGCGGCCCCAACAAGCAGTTCTGCGAGAGCTTTCTGGCATCAACCCTGATCGAGCGGGCGGCCCAGCTCTCGCGGCCCGTGCTGGCCGGTGTGCCGGTCGATGCGCAACAGTTGCAGCAACTGATCCGCCTGCGCGAGATGGCCCAGCGCGACCTCGAGCGGGCAATCGAGCTGACGCCCCGCACGGCGCAAGGTCAGTTCCTCTTGGGACGGCTGCAGTCGCTGCCCGGCGGCGATAAGGAAAAGGCCATCAAAGCCCTCTCCGCCGCGATCGAGATTGCCGAGGACGAGCCGGGTCTGCGGGCCAAGGCGCTCGTGGCGCGGGCCAAGATCGTCGACGATCCCCAGAAGAAAAAAGCCGATCTCGATGCCGCGGTGGAAGCCGCTCCCGGCGATATCGACGCCCGCGAAGCCAGGGCTACTTTCCTGCTGCAGAACAACGGAGCCGAAAAGGCCCTGGACGACATCAAAGCAGCGCTGGAGCTGGCTGACGAGGACGAAGAACCCGGCCTGTACGAACTCCAGGGGCTGGCCCTGGCAACCCTGAAGCGGTACGACCAGGCCGAAGAGGCGTTCACGCACACCATCGAAGCGGTGCCGGGCGCGGCCTCGCCGTATTACTACCGAGCCCGGGTTCGCCTCCTGAACAGAAACGCCCAGGGCGCTTTGGAAGATGTCAACAAAGCCCTCACGCTCATCACGCCGCAGCCCGAAGTGCTGCTGCTCAGGGCCGCCGCCTACCAGCAGTTGGGCAAGACCGACGCCGCGCTCAAGGACGTGGATAGCGCGCTGAAGATCGCCCCCAACATGCCCGAGGCCATCCGGGCCCGGGCAACACTGCTTGCCGGCTCCGGCAAACTGGCTGAAGCGATTGGCGACCTGGAACGTCTCAACGAAGGCGAAGCCAAGGACGTGGCCACCCTGCTGCAGTTGGGCATGCTGTACTATACCAACGGCAACATCCGCCAGGCGATCGACGCCTTCGGCGAGGCGATCAAGCAGGATCCCAAGCGTGCCCTGGCCTACCAGGCCCGCGCCGATGCACGGCTGCGGGTGGGCGATCACGCGGGCGCTCGCGACGACTACGAGCAGGCTCTGAAACTGGAGCCCGACAACACCCACGTCCTCAACAACCTGGCGTGGCTGTTGGCCACCTCGCCCGAGGACAACATCCGCGACGCCAAGCGTTCGATCGAGCTGGCCACCAAGGCCTGCGAACTGACCGAGTACAAGCAGGCCCATATCCTCAGCACGTTGGCTGCCGGTTACGCCGAGTCAGGCGACTTCGACACCGCCGTCAAGTGGTCGAAGAAGGCCCTGGAAGTCGGCAAGAACGACGACCGGATCGGCGATCAGCTTGAGCAGGAGCTCAAGAGCTACGAGCAGCGCAAGCCCTGGCGCGAAAAGCAAACGCTCGAAGACGAAGAGCAAAAGTAACCGCGCGCCTGCAATCCGGCAACCACCGCCGTTGCAACCCGCGCTGGCATACTGCGCCGCCGCAGCCTCCTGCGCGTCGAGCCCTAAACGCCCAGTGCTTGCCGCTTCTCGCGAATGAACGCGACGTGGTGAGGAATGTGCTGGGTGACGTTCTGCAGCAGCGTGGCAAGCGTCAACGGGCCAGCCTCGGAGTGGATCCCACGGCGTTCAAAGGCTTCAACCGGTAACGTCTTGAGAATGCTGGCCACGTGCTTGCGTACGTACTCGATCATGGCCAGTTCCACGTCCAGATCGCGCTGGTCGTAGACCAGGTGAGCGGCGAACACTTCGGGGTCGCCGGCAAGCAGCGTCGGCTCGTGCTCGGCGATCACGCGTTTCATGCGAACCGCGTATATCGGCTCGAAGTCGGCGATGTGGCAGATCACTTGCCGCGTGGACCACTTGCCCGGCACCGGGGCAGCGTCAAGCTGCGCCGGAGTCATGCCGGCGATGGCTTCCCGCAGCAGGCTCGGCCCGGCAAGATACTCATCGATCAAAGCTCGATAATCGGTCATACTGTGCCTCAACAACGGGGCTCGCGTAACTTGGGCTGGCGATCGCGTTGGCAATGCAGCCAGTAACAATGCGGTCCGTCGCAGCGTCCTGGCCAAGCGGTGATGGCGCCTGCCAGGTATGGTCAAATGATACGCCGCGATCCTAGCCATTTTTGCCGCAACGTTCCAGCGGCGGTGTGCCGCAAGGTGGACGATGAAAGCGCTGATCATCGTTGACGTGCAGAACGATTTTTTGCCCGGCGGTGCACTGGCCGTTCCGCACGGGGATGAGGTCATTGAGCCAATCAACCGCCTGGCGGCCGTTTTTCCAATCGTTGTGGCGACGCAGGATTGGCACCCCGCGAATCACGTAAGCTTCGCGGCGAACCACCCAGGTAAACAGCCAGGCGACGTCGTGGTGATTCACGGCATCGAACAGCAATTGTGGCCGGTCCATTGTGTGCAAGGCACACACGGTGCGGAGCTTCATCCCAACCTGCAGCTTCCCACCGGAGCCCGCGTCTTCTACAAAGGCGACGATCCCAGTACCGACTGTTACAGCGGTTTCTCGGATAGCCTTGGCCGCAGCAAGGATCCCGATCCTTGGCTGCGGCGGCAAGGCGTGTCTGAGGTCTACATCGTCGGCCTGGCAACCGATTACTGCGTGAAGTACACCGCCTTGGATGCAGCGAAGCTCGGCTACACGACCTATGTCATTCCCGAGGCCTGCCGCGGCGTAAACCTGCACCCCGAAGATAGCGACCGAGCGTTGCAAGAGATGCAAGCCGCAGGCGTGGAGTTGCTGACCGTCGACGAGGCGATTCGCCACGCGACCAGTTAGTGCTCGCTCTTCTGGCGGGCCTCTCGCGACATTTTCTGAAACCCGGCCGCTGGCTGGCCGGTATTGCTCTGCGAAGCGACAGCGTTTGTCGCTGCGAATGGCCGCTTCTTTTGAATCGCCGCCCCCCTGTGTGTCGTCGCGGCCAGTCTGTCCACGCGCCCGGCTCGTTTTCCGCGCCGGCTGCCGTCGCTGCTTGTCGCGATAACCGCCGCGGTCCGTGATCCCCTCTGGTCGCACAAGTCTTGGCTACCAGGAGCTAACCCGCCATGTTCGTGCTCGCTCGTTCGCGTTGTGCGCTGCGGCATGTGCGCAACGGTGTCTTATTCGCGCTAGCGGTCAGCGTTGGGCTCTCCGCCCATGCCGCCGAGCCGCCGTCGCTGGCTCGGCTGGCGCCGGAGTCGACAACGGTTTACGCCGAGCTCGCGCAGCCGCAGGCCTTATTGAAGGTTGCCTTAGAGCCTCGCTGGCAAACACTCCTGGCACGCAACGAGAAGTGGCAGGCGTTCTGGCAATCGCCAGACGCGACGCGGTTGAAGGCGGGCGTCCGCACGATCGAAGACCAGTTACAAATGCCGTGGCACCAGGCGTTGGGCGAACTGACCGGTGGTGGCCTGGCCGTGGCCGCCGATCCGTTCAAACGGTGGAGCCTGATCCTGGTTCAGGCAACCAATGCCGACATCCTGGTCAAGGTGCGGAAGCTGGCCATCGACCTGGGCGAACTGGCGTCGCTCGCTTCCGGCAAGCCGTCGCCACTGCAAGCCAGCGATCATCGCGGTTTCGAAGTATGGAGCATCGCAGGTCAGGCCGCGTATGCCCTGGCGCCAGAGCACAAGTTATTGATCGCCGGCAATCGTCGCGATGACGTCATTGCAGCGGTGGACCGGTTGCTCGATGGCGGCTCATCGTTGGCCAACCAGCCGGAATTCCAAGCGGCGCAAGCCGCCAATGCAGGCCAGGATGGTGCCTGGGGATGGCTCCGGCTCGACCAATTCCACAGCCTGCCGCAGTGGGAGAAGCTGCAAGCTGCTCCGCGCAACAATCCCGCCACCGAAAGCCTGCTGGGCGGAGTGCTCGAAGCACTGGACCATGCATCGTACCTGACCTGGCAAGCCCGGTTGGCGGACGGCCGGCTGAACCTCCGCTGGCAGATACCGTTCGATCAGCAGCAAGTGTCAGCCGATCGACAATGGTTCTTTGCCCCCGCAGGCCAGAACGCCGCCCCGGCCCTCGTCCAGCCTGAAGGCACCATCCTTAGCGTCAGCCTCTATCGCGATCTGGCGGCGCTGTGGCAACGTCGCGATCAACGGTTTGACGAAGCCACGCTGGTCAAACTCAACCAGGCCGACAGCTCGCTCGGCTTGTTCTTTTCCAATCGCGACTTTGGCAGCCAGGTGCTCGGCGAGCTCCAGCCCGGCAGCCGGCTAATCGTAGCGAGGCAACAATTCGCCGAGGGCCAGCCGGTTCCGGCGGTAAAGCTGCCGGCCTTCGCCTTGCTGCTGGAGTTGAAACATCCGCAAGAGTTTGCGCCGGTGCTGGTGGCCGCCTATCAGACGATGATCGGCTTGGCCAACACGGATGGCGTGCAGAAAGGCCTGCCGCAGTTGTTGCAACAGACTGCGGAGTATCGCAATGCGACGCTGTACCAGGCGAGCTACTTACCGCAGCCCGGCGAGCCGCCCAAGACCGTGGAGGTGAACCACAACTTCCGTCCGACGTGCGCTACCTTCCAGAATCATTTCATCATCGCCTCGACGGCCGAACTGGCTCGCCAGTTAATCGATGAACTCCACCGTAACGAAAAACCGCAGGCTACCACCGACAACATCCACGCGATGCTGAACCTGGACCAACTGGCGGCAACGCTGGCCGATAATGAGCAGGCCCTGATCGTGCAAAACATGCTGGAAAAAGGCAACACGCGTGCCGAGGCCGCGCGCGAGCTTGCCCTGCTGCTGCAAGTGCTTCGCGAAATGGGCAAGGCCGAGATGCGGCTCACGCCCGGTAAGGGCGTGCTGGAGCTTGAAGCCACGCTTGGCCTGCCGCAACTTCAATAGCCACTGACGATCAGCTCCCAAACGCAAAAAGAAACGGGAGGAGGCGGCATCGTGCTCGCCTCCTCCCTTCATTTGGATGCGGGCCCCTTGCGAATGGCAAGCGACCGGCTATCTGCCGCAATGGTTACGGCAGATTGTAGGGCTGCCCGTCGCTACGGCCGCCCATGTAACGCAACACTTCCGCCGTGGCGTGGTTCTTCACCGCCACCACCCGGGTGTCGCCAAACACAAACTGCGTGATGCCTGGATGCCAACTGCCGAACATGTACCAGACATCCTCGCCGCCTGGGTTATTGGTGGAGTGGGGAGCAACCAGCGGATCGGGGAACGCCGGAGAATCGGCCCGCTGGGCCAACCCCAGGCCGATGATCTTGCCGCCGTCGTATCCGCCGCCGGTATAGGCAACGCAGTACGGATAGTCCGGCCCGGCGCGGCCAATCATCGACGGTGTCACGTGCTTCTCGCCGGCGAACGCCGTGTATGCCATCCCGTCGGTCACGCCGCCAATGCTGACGCGCGAACGGATAATGGCCTGCGTCCACTGGCCGCTGCTGTCAAAGCCCGTCTTCTCCCAGGTGCTGTAGCCGATGATCGGCCCGTTCAGCCAGGGCTGGCCGGCCGCCGACGAACCCGAACTGGTGTAGTGCAGGTTGTACGGCGAGGCACCGTGGGGATAGTCGGCGCTGGGGCGATACGTCACCCCCACGCCCACGTAGTCCACCGCCTGGGCCGTTCCCCACTGGCCTTGGCGGTAGCCGCGGGTTGGGCACAGGTAAACCTCAGACCGGAACGCCTGCGAGTTCTCGGCGTTCGTCTTGCCATTGGGACCAAGACCATAGCTCGCGCCACCGGTGGGACCGTTGACACTGCCAGGGCTGTCCTCACGCCAGAGCCGGTAGTTGGCCCAGTCGGCTTGCCGCTCCATCACCGGGTACATCAGCGCCAACCAACTGTAGCCGCCCCATCCCGACGGCGGAATCTGCTCGCCGTTGCGGTCGGCGTAGAGCTGAATGCCGGTGCCCAACTGCTTGAGGTTATTGGAACAGTTGGCCCGGCGGGCCGATTCCCGAGCTGCCTGAATCGCCGGCAGCAACATGGCGATCAGAATGCCGATGATGGCGATCACCACCAACAGCTCGACCAGGGTGAAGCCTGGCCGCCTTCTCGTTCCGTCCGTGCGCGATCTCAAGCACAACATCTCACAACCTCCTCTGAAATGGAGAAAAGAAAGGGAGAAACAAGCCCCCGGTTTGGCGTCGAGCCAAAAACCGCCGGGTCGGTCCAGAGGAGCGGACCGTGAGAGAGCCCGGCACCGGGAACCCAGACACGCAAGACGTGCTGAGCTGACGCCCACAAGAAGCCAAGATGGTGGACGGGAGGGGCGTCAATTCGAAGACGTGTGAAGCGCAACCGGCACATCATTCCGCCTGCACACGGCCGAGCAACCAACCCTGCCCAGCCGTGCTACACCTGTCCCGCACGATGCCAGACAGGTAGCGAGGAACGAACGCGCAACCGCCGGAGGTTGGCCGGAGTCAGCAGGCCGCCAACCTCCGGGCAGTTGCGATCCAACGCGGCCGCCCATCTCCAGGAGTTCGGCGGCCAACATCGATTGACGTAGTGCTTGCTAGGGCAAGTTGTAGGGCTGCCCGTCGGAACGGCTGCCCATGCTCGACAGGGCTTCTGGCGTGGCGAAGTTCTTCACCGATTGCACCCGGGTGTCGCCAAACACAAACTGCGTGATCCCCGGATGCCAACTGCCGTAGTAGTAGTTGGCCATCGCCGCGGGATCGGCCGAAGGATCCGTGCCGGTGGTTGTCATCTCCGGCTGGTCCGGCCGCGATGCCAAGCCCAGGCTCAATATGCGCACACCACCGGTGTAGCGCGTGTTGGAAGTGCCCGGCGAAGGCGGATAATCGTAGTTGGCCTGGCCAATTCGCGTGGGCGTAACGTGCTTCTCGCCCGCCAGGGCTGTGTAGGTCATGCCGTCGGTCACGCCGCCAATGGTCACTTGCGACCGATAGACGCGATCGGTTGCCGTGGCATGCTTGCTGGGTCCCACGATCGGCCCCTGGATGTAGGCCACCGAACTCGTGCTCAACGGGCTGCTGGTCGCTCCCGACGCCGTCGGCCAACCGCTAGGCATGGTGTGCATCGACACCGCCACGTAGTCCACGGCCTGACCACCGCCCTGCGCGCTCCATGCGCCACTGAGGCGGAACCCTCGCGTAGGGCAAACCAGGGCCGGCGAACGATACGGCGCATGCACCCACAGGTTGGTGGGCTCATTCGCGTCGGCGGGATCAAGCTTGGCCGCATCGTCATCAGCTTTGACCCAGATCTTGAGCTTGTCGTAGCTCGTCTGGTTCTCCATCACGGGCCACAGCAGGGCGATCCAGCCGTGGTACCAACTTGCCCCGATGCCATACGGCGGAAGCTGCTCGTTGTTGCGGTCGGCATAGATCAGCACCCCGTTGGCCAACTGTTTCAAATTGCTGGAGCAGTTAGCGCGGCGGGCCGACTCGCGCGCCGCCTGGATCGCCGGCAAGAGCATCGCGATCAAGATGCCGATGATGGCGATCACCACCAGCAACTCGACCAGGGTGAACCCAGGCCTTTTGCGCGATCCAGACATTTTTCGGGAACGACAGAGCATCAGTGCGCCCTCCCAAGAATGAAATGGGAAAAACAGAAATGACACGAAAGCGCAAATAGGCTTCCGTATGCCCGCACGCGACATGTAGATCCCAGGTGCGTGCCAGAAAATGAAGTGAGCGGGCGCGGAGCCAGTAATTAGATGAGACAGGCGTCCATGTGGGCGACGCAGCGGTCAATATATCAGCGCACCCCCCAACCGCCAGAGTAGTTTTCCCATTTGAAGTTGGGAAAAGTTACCGACTTGGGTTGAACCCATCCGCCTGGATGCGGCCCATCCCATGAGCGACCGTCAAACGTAACATCTCACTGCAGCAACGAGTTGCTACGCGCAGCGCAGTCGGCCACGCACCACTTTGCCGCTGATCCCGCTGGCTTTAGTGCGCCTCCGAAATTTCTGCCAATCTGAGAATCTGCAAACTGCCTTGAGCGCCACAAGCAGCGGTCCACGCGCTCTCCTCCCACCCACCGCGGCGGCAAGAAGCTTCCAATCGCAGGGCAAAAAAGAAGAGGCGGCGGGCACGTGTCCCACCGCCTCGTGGCTAACCTGCAAGAGGAGCGATCGCCGTTCGCAATTGCCTTTTCGGGTTACGGCAAGTTGTACGGCTGACCGTCGCCGCGATGGCTCATGCTGTACAAAGCCGTCGGATCGGCGTGATTCTTCACGGAAACCACGCGGCAGTCGCCAAACGCGAACTGCGTAATGCCGGGATGCCAGCTACCGAAGCGGTAGTAGTTCTTGTCATCCACGCCGTTGCCGTTGGAGTCCGTGAGGTTCACCTTGTAGGCATCGGCGGTGGGCGACTGGGCCAGGCCCAGGCTGGCGATCTTGGCGGCACCACCGGACCCCGAGGCCATGTGGCCGGGGTTATGAGGGTTGTCGTAGCCGTTCTGGCCGAGTCGATCCGGGTTCAAGTGCTTCTCGCCGATGAACGCCGTGTACGTCATCCCGTCGGTCACCGCGCCAATGGTCACGCGCGAGCGGATCGGCAGCCGGGGCGCCGACGCAGTACCGATGATGTTCGACGGAATGATCGGCCCGCCCATGTACGGCTCACAATCAGCCCGCCAGCCACTCAAGCCACCGTTCACATTGGCGGCGATCAGCGCCGGGGGCAGCGTCGATTCGCTCGGCGACAACGTAATGCCCACGCACACGTAGTCCACGCATTGTCCGGCATAGGCATCCGTACGACCGATCAGCCGGAAGCCGCGGGTGGGGCACACATATACCTCCGACCGGTCGGCGGCCAGCACGCTGCCGTTAGGCTCGGCGTGCGCGGTCTGGAACGGATCCAGCTTGGCGTACTCGTTGGCCTTTTCCATCACGGGATACAGCAGGGCGAGCCAGCCCAACCCGTTGTTACTGGCCGCGGTCGTGCTGGTGCCGCGACTGATGGCCGAAGGCACGATCTGCTCGCTGTTGCGATCGGCGTAAATCTGGATGGCGGTGGCAAGCTGCTTCAGATTGCTGGAGCAGTTCGCCCGGCGTGCGGACTCGCGAGCTGCCTGGATAGCCGGCAGGAGCATCGCAATGAGAATCCCGATGATGGCGATGACCACCAGCAGCTCGACCAACGTGAAGCCCGAACGGCTGTCAGCGCACCCTCTGTCCCATCGACGTTTCTGCATGATGTACCCCCAGAACAAGAACGGAAAGGAAATGAAACGAAAGAAAAGTCACAGAAACCACTAAATCCTGCCTCGCCGACTTGGCAGATAAGTCACAGGTGCAGGTCGAGAAATGATCGTCGACGACAGGATTTGCACGGTCTGAGTACGCGCCTGACCGCTCGAACGAGCGGTTGATTTTGCGGCCAGTATAGCAATTCGATACTAGAAAGTACACAGAATTAATTGGATTCTCCTAACACAACTCTGGGGTATGGTAGATTTCCCCAGCGCGCCAAGAAAAAAGCGGGGCCGGCCCCGCCACGTGGTGCACACGTGATGCCTTCTCCGTCCCTTCTGCTCTCCATCGGCGGCTTACGGCAGGTTGTATGGCTGCCCGTCGCCGCGGCCGGCCATGTAGTTCAGCGCGGTCGGATCAGCGTGATTCTTCACCGCAGCTACCCGCGCATCGCCAAAGGCGAACTGGCTGATGCCAGGGTGCCAACTCCCAAAGCGGAAGTAGTTCACATCATCCGTGCCATCGCCCGTCGTATTGGACAAGTTGACGCGATACGCCTCGGCCGTCGGAGATTGGGCCAAGCCCAAGCCGGCGATCTTGGCACCGCCGCCATGGCCCGAAGAGATATGGCCTGGGTTATATGGGTTATCGTACCCGGCCTGGCCGAGCCGGTTGGGATTGAGATGTTTCTCACCCACCAGGGCCGTGTAAGTCATGCCATCGGTAACACCTCCGATGCTGACACGCGAGCGGATCGGCAGTCGCGGACTGGCCGCCGTCCCAGCCCAAACCGACGGGATAATGGGCCCACCCATATATGGCTCGCAGGCGGCGCGCCAACCGCTCAAGCCGCCGTTGACGCCAGATGGCGTAAGCACCGACGGCACCGTGGTCGTGCCCGGTTCGATTGTGATTCCCACGCACACGTAATCGACGCATACCCCCGCGAAATCCGAGCTATTGGGATTCAAACGAAAGCCGCGAGTCGGGCAATAGTACACATCCGACCGGTCACTTCCCAGAATGGTGCCGTTGGTTGAACCGCCCGTGGTCCCCGCCGCATCCAAGAGATCCAAGCTCGCAAACTGGTTTTCCTTCTCCATCATCGGGAACAGCAGTGCCATCCATCCCAAACCGTTATTGCTGGCGTTGGTTGTGCTGCCTCCACGACTCACGGCCGACGGCGGCAACTGATCCCCGTTGCGATCAGCGTACAGCAGCATGGCGGTGGACCACTGCTTCAAGTTACTGGCGCAATTGGCCCGGCGGGCTGATTCCCGGGCGGCTTGGATCGCCGGCAGCAACATGGCGATCAGGATGCCAATGATGGCGATGACGACCAGCAGCTCCACCAGAGTAAAACCGATGCGTCCTTGCGCGCGTGCATGAACGTGACGACTCATGAACATGAGCGTTCCCCCCAGATCGAGAAGTGAAAAGAGGAAATCAGAAAACGCGAAAACCTACGAACCTGGAACGCTGACTAAGCAAGAAGTGCCAAAGATGCTCGTCGCAGAGAGATGGTCAGCGTCAGGATTTGCGCGGTCTGGGTACGCGCTGTGGCACAGCAATCGGCGGTGCTAGTTGACCGTCAGTATAGCACTATTGGACAGAAGCACAAAATAAATAGGAATCGTTTTTCCGGAACGGATTTGACTGCCTGTTAGCAGCCGTGCCGTCGCAGCAAAAAAGGCGGGGCCCCTTGGACCCCGCCTCCACGCCATCTCGTTGAATCTTCTAGCCGTTTTCGGCCAAGACCGCCCGCCACCTTACGGCAGGTTGTACGGCTGGCCATCGCCGCGGCCGGCCATGTAGTTCAGCACGGCCGGGTCGGCATGGTTCTTGACCGACACCACTCGCGCATCGCCGAAGGCGAACTGCGTAATGCCCGGGTGCCAGCTACCAAAACGATAGTAGTTCGTGTCCGTCGTCTTGTTGGCGGTGCTGCCGACATCGGACAGATCCACCACCGCATCCGTGGGCGAGGCAGCCAAGCCCAAGCCGGCGATCTTGGCGCCGCCGCCGTGCCCGGAGTGCATATGGCCGGGGTTATAGGGGTTGTCGTAACCGGCCTGGCCCAGGCGGCTGGGATTCAGGTGCTTCTCGCCGACCAGCGCCGTGTAGGTCATGCCATCGGTCACGCTGCCGATGCTGACCCGCGAACGCAACGTCACATTGGGAGCGGTTCCGACAAACGACGAGGCGGGAATGATCGCCCCGCCATAGCCGCCCAGGTTGTTGATCGCCGTCACCCAGGTCAGGAGGCCGCCGTTGTTATTGGCAATGTCTCCGGGAACCGAGCTCCCCTGGTACGTGAGCCCCACGCACACGTAATCAATGCACTGTCCCGCCCAGTTCGACGTGTTGCCGTTGAGCCGGAATCCCCGCGTGGGGCAGTTGTAAATGTCGGCACGATCGCCGGACAGGATCTCGATGTTCGAGTGCCCGGTGGAGTTGACGGTGGCGTCGTCCACTTGGGCCGCAAGGTTCAGCCCGGCATAGCTTGCGCCCTTCTCCATCATCGGCCACAGGAGCACGGGCCAGGCAATCCCGACAGCGCGAGGAGCGGCGGATGGTGGCAACTGCTCAGCGTTCTGGTCCGCATAGAGCAGCATCGCCGTCGCCCATTGCTTCAAGTTGCTCGAGCAGTTTGCCCGGCGTGCCGACTCCCGGGCAGCCTGGATTGCCGGCAGGAGCATTGCGATCAGGATGCCGATGATGGCGATGACGACCAACAGCTCCACCAGCGTGAAGCCCAAGCGCCCCCGCGCGCGAGCCCGCGTCGTACTACGTGTCGACATGAGCGGTCCCCCAAGATGTGAAATGGCAAAGACAGGAAAACGAAAAGCAATCGGAAATTTCCGCCGTCTGCTTGGCAAGGATTGCCGAAGTGCTGCCCTTGATAATCCAACAGAAACAAGGACTTTCGCAGTCAGTAAAGGAGCGAAGTCCCTACCCCCAAGCGGTACTTCTGGCGGTTAGTATACCGATACTGTCGTAAATGACGCAAAAATTTTATGTGATTTTTCTTGTTATACATTTACACGTATCGGCCAGCTGCTAGCGCAAAAAGAAAAGGCGAAGCCCAATGGACTCCGCCCGCGTTTGCTAAGTGATTTAAGGTTTACCGGTTGGGAAGGACGCCCGGGGCGCCTACGGCAGGCTGTACGGCTGGCCATCGGCACGGCGGCACATCGCCACCAACGTGGCCGTCGACACGTGGTTCTGGACGGCAACCACACGGGTATCGCCGAACACAAACTGGCTCACGCCCGGATGCCAACTGCCGTAATGATAATTGTTCAACGAGGTAGGATCTTCGAGCGGATTCTTCTCCGTGGAAGTCATCAGCGGCGAGTGCGGCGAGGGCGCCAAACCGCGTTCGGCGATCCGGGTACCGTTGTAGAACCAACTGCCGCTCGCGCCCGGAGCCTGCGGCCAATCGAAGGTGTCCTGCCCGATCTTGGTCGGGTTCGCGTGTTTCTCGCCGATAAAGGCCGTGTACGACATGCCGTCGGTCACGGCACCAATCGTCACGCGTGACCGGATCTCGACCTGGTACGGTGCCTGGTAACCGCCGCTACCGTCAGGCTGGCTGCGGTTGATCGGGTTGCCGGCGGGGCTGGTGATCGGGCCCCCCAAATGCACGCTCGAGTAGTTGCCTGTCTGGTTCGTTTGCGACGGCCACTCGCCCGACGTCGGAATGGTTGTCATGCCCACCGACACGTAGTCAATCGCCTGAGCGCCCCAGCCCGGCGTGGTGCGGAAACCGTGAGTCGGACAGATGTACAAATTCGAGCGCAACTGGGAATGGATCGTACGATTGGGGCCGTTTGCACCGTCGTCGGCAGAGATCCACAGCCGCAACCCGCTGTATGCGTTCTGCTGCTCCATCATCGGCCAGAGCAGGCTGACCCAGCTATTGAAGGTTTCGCCCGACACGCCCACGCCATGCGGCACAATCTGCTGGCTGTTGCGGTCGGCGTACAGCAACACACCGGTGGCAAGCTGCTTCAGGTTGCTGGCGCAGTTTGCCCGGCGGGCCGACTCGCGAGCCGCCTGAATGGCCGGCAACAGCATGGCGATCAAGATGCCGATGATGGCGACCACCACTAGCAGCTCCACCAACGTAAAACCTGAACGACACGTGGTGAGGCGTCCTTGCTTACGAACACCAGTCCGCATGAACGTACTCCCAGAAGATGAAGAACGAGATGAATACAGAAAACCGAGCATCCGGTGCCATCACGGTCCGGCTGGCGTCACGTGCTGGAGACGCCGTGGGCGGTAGGCGGCAGGAACAGCTCTGGTCGGGGGACGTGCGCGGCCGCTTCGGAGAGCGGTAGCGACAGCCGCTAGTATACCGCCGCATGAAAAAAGGTTTACCAGAAATTACTGCTAATTCGTGAACATGCGTTGACACGTCTGTGCGAGCGTTGGTTAACGCAACCGCACAGGCGGAACTTGGCAAGGCTCCGCCCGTGCACTGCAAGCTATTGCGCAGAAAAACCTTACGCCACCACCCGAGACAACTACGGCAGCGAATACGGCTGGCCGTCGGCTCGGGTGCACATGGCCACCAGCGTTGCGGGCGTTACGTGGTTCTTCACCGCGACGACCCGAGTGTCGCCGAACACGAACTGACTCACGCCCGGATGCCAACTGCCATAGTGGTAGTTGTGCACCGCGTTGGGATCGACGCTGGGATCGCGCTCGGGGGTGACCATTTCGGGCGAGTGCGGCCCGGAAGCCAAACCGCGTTCGGCGATCCGCGTCCCGTTGTAGAACCAACTGCCGCTGGCGCCGGGCGCCTGGGGCCAGTCGTAGGTGTTCTGGCCGACCTTGGTCGGGTTGAGGTGTTTCTCGCCGACGAAGGCCGTGTACGCCATGCCGTCGGTCACTGCGCCGACGGTTACGCGCGAACGGATCTCGACCTGGTACGGAGGCGAATAGCCGCCGCTACCATCGGGCTGGCTGCGGTTGATCGGATTGCCGGCGGGGCTGATGATCGGACCGCCGTGGTGAACATTGCCGTAGTTGCCGGTCTGGTTGGCCAAGGTGGGCCACGAGCCGCTCGGCATCGTGGTCATGGCCACCGAAACGTAATCGATTGCCTGGGCGCCCCAGCCCGGCGTGGTGCGGAAACCGCGGGTCGGGCAAATGTAGGCAGGCGACCGCATCTGGACGTGGATCGTTCGGTTGGGGCCCGTATCGCCATCGTCCGACGAGATCCACAACCGCAATCCATCGTACGAGTTCTGTTGTTCCATCATGGGCCATAGCAGGCAGACCCAGCTATTCATGGTCTCGCCCGATACGCCCACGCCGTGCGGAACGATCTGTTCGCTCTTGCGATCGGCGTACAGCAGAATCGCCGTTCCCAGTTGTTTCAGGTTATTCGCACAGTTGGACCGGCGAGCCGACTCACGAGCCGCCTGAATGGCCGGCAACAGCATGGCGATCAAGATGCCAATGATGGCGATCACCACGAGTAGCTCTACCAATGTGAAGCCCGAACGCCACCGCGCGCGTTCTTCCGACGGTCGACAAGCAAGCATGGACATTCCCCCAGAACAGCAAGACAAGAACAGAAGCAACGATGTGAGAACCGAGAACCCTGCGCCAACGCTGCCGGAAAAGTTGACGCGCTCGTGGAGAAGTGATGGTCGGCGACAGGATTCGCACGGTCTGGGTACGTGCGTAGCCGCAAGTGATTGAGCGGCACGGTTGGCGGCAGTATACCATAACGATGTAAATCAGACACTAAATTTTATGGCTTTTTTTGCAAACTCGCTTTACTTCATCAACAAACATTGATGAATGAAACAAAAAAAAGGCGGGGTCCGTTTGGACCCCGCCTCAAAATAGATAAGTCGTTGCAGGTTATCGGCTTTCGCGCTGCGTCTGGCACCTTATGGCAGGTTGTACGGCTGACCGTCGCCGCGGTGGCTCATGTAGTACAGCGTCTGGGGATCGGCGTGGTTCTTGACGGATACCACGCGGGCATCGCCAAAGGCGAACTGGGCAATGCCCGGGTGCCAGCTACCGAAACGGTAGTAATTCACATCCTGCGACTGATGGCCGGTGGTGCTCGAGAGCGTGACCACCGTTTCGGTAGGCGATTGCGCCAAACCTAGCCCGGCAATCTTGGTACCACCGCCATGCCCCGAGGTACCACCGCCAATGTGCAGCGGATTGTACGGGTTGTCGAACCCTTGCTGGCCCAGCCGGTTGGGATTGAGGTGTTTCTCGCCCACCAGGGCCGTGTACGTCATGCCATCGGTCACACCGCCGATGGTTACGCGCGACCGGATTAACCAGCCGTTGCCCGTATCGGTGAGGCTCGCCGCCGGAATGATCGCGCCGCCGTAGTAGCCTGCCGTGTCGATCGACGACACGTACAACGCCAACCCACCATTGTTCGAATACAACGTACTGGGAATGGTAGTGCCCGTGTAGGTGATGCCCACGCACACGTAATCGATCGCCTGGCCGGCCCAGACCTCGGTTCGGGGGCTCACCCGAAAGCCGCGGGTGGGGCAGTAATAAAGGTCGGAGCGATCCTGGCCGACGATCTGGGCGTTGGTCAGGCCGGAGGTAGAGCCCGGCTTCGGCGTGCTCTGATCGGACTGCTCGAGGCCGAGGTTGAGCTGCGCGAAGCTGGTTTCCTTCTCCATCATCGGCCACAGCATGCCGACCCAGTTGATGCCGTTGTTCCTGGTCACCGAGGGCGGCAGCTGCTCGCTATTGCGATCGGCATACAACAGCATGGCCGTTGCGTACTGCTTCAGGTTGCTGGAGCAGTTGGCCCGGCGAGCCGACTCGCGGGCAGCCTGAATGGCCGGCAACAGCATCGCGATCAGAATGCCGATGATCGCGATCACCACCAGCAGCTCCACCAGTGTGAAGCCCTGCCGCCTGCGCCGACGGTGTCCCAGAGTGCGTTCCAAGAGCATGCATTACCCCTTGTCCATGAGCACCGATGAAACCAGAAACGTTCTCGAACGGGCGCAGCCTTCCTCTCCTGCTGGTAGATAGTGGGCGTGCGTCCAGAGCGGACGGGGAAGTTACCAGCGCCGCCGCACGGCGAGCGGGCCATTGGGCAGCCCGCCAGCGGCTACCGCGAGTATACCAACGCCAAAGTAAGCAAAAAACCAAAATTACAACAACTTAATCAAACGTCATTTCACCGAAGGGGATGGGGGTCCCCGATGAGCGCACAAAAAAGAGGCAGGGCCATGCGGCCCCGCCTCGCGTGTTGTTCACGATGTTGCACGCCCCCCGGATATGCAGCAGGGGGCCACAGCCGGTTACGGCAAGTTGTACGGCTGCCCGTCAGCCCGCCCGGCCATGTGGTTCAACGCCACGGGGTCGGCGTGGTTCTTGACCTGAACCACCCGCGCGTCGCCAAAAGCAAACTGGCTGATGCCCGGGTGCCAGCTCCCGAAGCGGTAAAAATTCTCGTCATCCGAGCCATTGCCGGTCGCAACAGTCAGCGTAACCACGTCGTGGGGAGACTTGGCCAACCCGATTCCGGCCACCTTCACCATGCCTGCCTGGCCCGAGACCGAGTGCAGCGGGTTATACGGATTGTCGTAGCCCTGTTCGCCCAAGCGGTTGGGGTTAATGTGCTTTTCGCCGGTCATGGCCGTGTAGGTCATGCCGTCGGTCACGGCACCAATCGTCACGCGCGACCGGATCGGCGGCTGCGGGTCAGTGCCCGCGGGAAGCGGAAACGAAGGAATCAGCGGCCCACCGTAATAACCGGCATCGGCCACGGCCTGGTTCCAGCCGCCCAGGCCGCCGTTCACGTTCGAGCCGGTCAGCGTGGACGTGAGCGACGTCGCCGTGATCCCCACCGGCACGTAATCGACGCACTGTCCGTACGCGGCGCCCGTGTTGCTATGCCGACGGTAACCGCGGGTCGGGCAAAAGTACAGGTCGGACTGGTCCTGATTCACCTCGGTATTGGGCGCGACGTCGGGCCCTTGCCGGAAGTTGATCTTGGCGTACTGCGTTCCCTTCTCCATCACCGGCCACAACACCCCGATCCACGACACCCCGTGGTTTGACCCGCGGTGCACGGCCGAGGGCGGCAACTGCTCGCTGTTGCGATCAGCGTACAGCAACATGGCGGTCGCCCATTGCTTGAGATTGCTGGAGCAGTTGGCCCGCCGGGCCGATTCGCGGGCAGCCTGAATCGCCGGCAACAACATGGCGATGAGGATGCCAATAATGGCGATGACCACCAGCAGCTCCACCAGCGTGAAGCCTCGGCGACGCGGCGAGCAGTTCCGAATCAAGGTGTCGTTCAACATGTGTGTTCCCCGACAAGAGACGGAGTCAAGTGAAGCAATGACGTTGTGAAGTCACGGCGGCACGCAACGTTTCCATCGCGTGCTTTCGGGGCGTACGTCAGCGACAAGCGTGAGTTGGCGACGCTGAACCGTCTGGGCGATGCGCCAACAAAGAGAATGCATTGGACGTGGAACGTGTTCAGCCCGCGGAAACCGGTGTTGGCGTTCTCAAAGGACCGGTGGAAATACCGCGGGACGTATTGGAAACGGACATGGTGCCTGGCTGCCCGAAGCAACCGCGGCAGCTCGCTTAGCCCGCGAGGCGGAAGGCCAGCAGGCCAGCAACGGAACAACATCGGCACTCCCAGGTCAACAGCAGCGAACGGTGATGTCCGAAGGCTTGAACGTCGGCCAAAGCCACCCTTCTTCCGAGGGGCATTCTCATAGCGAGAGCCACCACCGGCTCAAACAAGGCGGCGTCGACCAACTGGGCAGTGCGATGTGCTGTCGCCCCCTGAACAGGGGCAACGGTTGCAGTATAACTATCCTCCTGAGAATTCCAGTCAAAAATAGATATATTTCTGGCTTATTCGCTTTGCTCATCTAAACCCACACGCCGCGTAGAAAAACAGAAAAAAAGGCGGGAATCCCTTGAGGGATTTCCGCCGTTTGCTGGAAAGATTCTGCGTCTCGGCTGCCGCAAGCGGCCCGTTACGGCAGATTGTACGGCTTGCCGTCAGCCCGACCACTCATGTACAGCAGCGCCTGCGGATCGGCGTGGTTGGCCACCGCTTCCACCCGGGCATCGCCAAAGGCAAACTGGCTCACGCCCGGGTGCCAACTGCCAAAGCGGTAATAGTCGGGATCGGTGGCACCGGCCGCAGTATTCACCGGAATGGTCACTTCCAGGTCGGGCGAGCTCGCCAGGCCCAACCCGGCGAACTTGGCGCCGCCGCCCTGGCTCGAAACCACTTGCAGCGGGTTGTACGGGTTATCGTATCCCTGTTGGCTGAGCCGCGTCGGGTTGAGGTGTTTTTCCCCCACCAGGGCCGTGTAGCTCATCCCGTCGGTCACGTTGCCGATCGTCACGCGCGAACGAACCGGCGGCTGGCTGTCCGTACCGGAGCTCTGCTTGACCGAAGGAATGATCGCCCCGCCGTAATAGCCGGCGTCGGCAACGTCCTGCTCCCACTTGCCCAGGCCACCATTGTTGTTGCTCTTGATCAGAATCGGATCCACGGTGGTGGCCGTGATGCCCACACACACGTAATCGACGCACTGGCCGGCCCAAGTGGCCGCCACGTCGAGAACGCGAAACCCGCGTGTCGGGCAATAGTACAAGTCGGAGCGATCCTGGCCGGTCATCGGTGTATTGGGGCTGACGTCGGACCCCACGCGCAGGTTGAGCCTGGCAAAGCTGCTGCCTTTTTCCATCATCGGCCACAACAGGCCAATCCAGCCGATACCGGGTGTGCTGTTGTCGGCCCGCGAAATCGCCGACGGCGGAAGCTGCTCGGAATTGCGGTCGGCATACAGCAACATGCCGGTCGCCCACTGCTTCAAGTTACTGGCACAATTGGCGCGCCGGGCAGATTCTCGCGCGGCCTGAATCGCCGGCAACAACATGGCGATGAGGATGCCGATGATGGCGATTACCACCAGCAGTTCGACCAGCGTGAAGGCTCTACGACGGGCGGCGCCACGACCTCCTAAGAATGCATACAACATGACCTGCTCCTCACGGATGACCTTAGAAAGAAAGGGGAAGAAACCGAGGAGTGCCAGGTGAGAGCCCCTGGCGAGAATCAATTCGAGAATTGCGTAGCTGGCTGGTTGCTGGCTCCGCCATAACTGCCAGGCGAGAGCGAATCAGCTGCCCACTTGAGACAAGCAAGGACAGGCCAGCTCGCCATCCTTGCTGTCCGACGAGAACCATGTGAAACCGGCCGCGGCTCCTGGGTTCAAGAGCCGCGGCCGGCGTTACTTGCTTGCCTAAGGCAGGTTGTAAGGCTTGCCGTCGTTCCGGCAGCTCATGTAGTGCAAGGCCGTCGGATCGGCGTGGTTCGCCACGGCCTCCACGCGAGCATCGCCGAAGGCAAACTGGCTGATACCGGGGTGCCAACTACCAAAGCGATAGTAGTCCACGTCGGCCGCCTGCTCGCCCCTGACGTTTTCGAGCGTGACTTCGATATCCGGCGAAGCCGCCAGGCCGAGCCCGGCAATCTTGGCACCGCCGCCCTGGCTGGACGTGATGTGCAGCGGATTGTAGGGATTGTCGTAGCCTTGTTCGCTCAGCTTGGTGGGATTGATGTGCTTTTCGCCGAACAGGGCCGTGTAGCTCATGCCATCGGTCACATTGCCGATGGTGACGCGCGATCGGACATCCGGTTGCTTCGTCGTATTGTTCGGCAACTTGATCGCGGGAATCATCGGACCGCCGTAGAATCCACCGTTGGCCACGGCCGCGACATACATGCCCAGACCACCGCTGCTGTTACGAATCGCCGTGTCGAGGGATTGCGCGGTGATCCCCACGCACACGTAGTCCACGCATTGGCCAGCCCATGTCGCGGTAACATTGAGCACGCGGAAGCCACGCGTCGGGCAGTAGTACAGTTCAGAGCGGTCCTGGCCCGAAAGCGGGTTATTGGGCGCCGTGTCGGGGCCGACGCGGAAGTCGAGCACCGCAAACTGCGACGTCTTCTCCATCATCGGCCACATCAGGCCGATCCACGAAATGCCGGCCGGAATATCGTCGTACCGGTGAACGGTCGAGGGCGGCAACTGCTCGCCCTTGCGGTCGGCGTAGAGCAGTGCGGCCGTGGCCCACTGCTTGAGATTGCTGGAACAGTTCGCCCGCCGGGCCGACTCGCGGGCGGCCTGGATGGCGGGCAACAACATGGCGATGAGGATACCGATGATGGCGATCACGACCAACAGCTCAACCAGCGTGAAGCCCCGGCGATGCGCCGCACCATGATCCTTCAATAATGTGTCACTCATGCCTGATTTCACTGTCATACCTCTGCGTTGGATAGGAGGAACCGAGGTGTTGCCAGGTGATGACGTCTGGCGTGCGTAGAGTTGAACAAAACTAATGACAATGGCTTTCGCCCCGGTGCCCCATTGGTTCCCTGTACCTTGCCTCCTTACGGCAGGTTGTACGGCTTGCCGTCGCTGCGGCCACTCATGTACAGCAGCGCCTGCTGATCGGCGTGATTGGCCACCGATTCCACGCGGGCATCGCCAAAGGCGAATTGAGTGATGCCCGGGTGCCAACTGCCGAAACGGAAGTAATCCGGGTCGGTCACGCCGGCGCCGCTGGTGCCCGACATAGTGACTTCGTTGGCATCGGGCGATTGGGCCAGGCCCAAGCCGGCAATCTTCACGCCGCCACCGCCACCGGGCGATTGAATGTGGACCGGGTTATAGGGGTTGTCGTAACCGGCCCGACCGATGTTCTTGGCATTGAGGTGCTTCTCGCCGACCACCGCCGTATACGACATACCGTCAGTCACCGCGCCAATGGTCACGCGCGAGCGGATGATCGGCTTCTTGGGATCTGTGGGGTTCGCGGTCGTAAAGTTCGACGGAATAATCGGTCCGCCGTAATAGCCGCCGTTCTGCAGTTCCGTGTACCAGCCGCCCAAGCCGCCATTCTGCGCGATGAGCGGCTGATCCAGAGTGGTCGCGGTGATGCCCACGCACACGTAATCGATCAATTGGCCGTAGTGGCCACCATCGGTGTACTGCTCGTACAGGCGGAAACCGCGGGTCGGGCAGAAGTACATATCGGAGCGATCGCTGCTCACCGGCGGCCCGGCGGATTGGTTCGCCTCCTGCCGCAGGTCCAACTGCGCATACGCGGTCTGCTTCTCCATCATGGGCCACAGATGGGCCACCCAACTGATGCCATGCGCCAAGGGGGCAGCGCTGGTACCACGCGCCACCGCCGAGGGCGGCAACTGTTCGCTGTTGCGGTCGGCATACAGCAGCATGGCCGTGGCCCACTGCTTCAGGTTGCTGGAACAGTTGGCGCGGCGAGCCGATTCGCGTGCCGCCTGGATCGCGGGCAACAGCATCGCGATGAGGATGCCGATGATGGCGATCACCACCAGCAACTCCACCAGCGTGAAACCTCGCCGGCGAGACTCGCAATTGAGGTGCAAGGGGTCCGACAACATGGATGCTCCCAGATGAAAAGAAGAAGAACGAAGCAACGACGTTGAGAATCGGCGCTGCGCGGCTCGTTCTGACCAGGCTCCCCCGTGCCCGCCAGTGCAGCAAGCGAGGCGACAGCGTTGGTATCTTTGGGCTATGCGCATACAGGTAGCTACCTTGGGCGGCTGGCAGTATACCACCCGTGCAAGCGATTTCACGACAAAAATAAGCACAACTTTATGATTTGCAGTTGACTGCCACCACTCGCAGGGGGGCACCACCGCTAATGGGCTACCACTTGATGGCTAACGCCGGGGGAAGCTACCCACCCAAGATAGGGTGAGCCACTCCTTGCTGGCTCTTCCAGTGGCGTGCAAGAAACCGGCGCAGCAGTAGGCCGGCGATGTTCGGCATGGTGCCCCGACGCCAAAACACTTGCGGCCAATAGACTTGCCGCGCACGCCGGCGACCAGCGAGCAACGAGCTGAAGAACATCCGCACTCCCAGGATCAACAAGAACCAGCCGTAACGCCCGGCGTAACGGGCGCTTTGCCTCGCTGTCCTGGCCTCACAACGGCTGCACAAAACGGCAACCGCAGCCGGGTGAAACGACAGCAAGGGCTACATCTGGGCAGTGCGAAGCGACGTTGCCTCGAAGCACAGGCAACGACTGCAGTATATCGATCGCACGAACCGTTTCACTTCAAAAATGTCAGATTTTCAAATTTTTTGCTTTTCTCGATGTAAAACTGTGTGGGAGCGCGCAAACCAAGGCGGGAACCGTGACCGGCTCCCGCCTTGCGTAAGGAAACTTCGTAGCGTGGCGGCTGATCCGGTTAGCCGTTATGGCAAGTTGTACGACTGCCCGTCGGCCCGGCCGGCCATGTGATTCAGCGTGAGCGGATCGGCGTGGTTCTTTACCGGCACCACCCGCGCATCGCCAAAGGCAAACTGGGCAATCCCCGGGTGCCAACTACCGAAACGGTAGTAGTTGAGGTCGGAGATGCCGTCCGCGTTGCTGTTGGACAGCGTCACCACGTTTCCGGTGGGCGAGGCCGCCAGCCCCAACCCGGCAATCTTAGCACCACCGCCCGAGGCCGACGAAATGTGGCCCGGATTGTGGGGATTGTCGTAGCCGTTCTGGCCGATACGAGTGGGGTTCAAATGCTTCTCGCCAACCAAGGCCGTGTAGGTCATGCCGTCGGTCACCGCTCCGATGGACACGCGCGAACGAACCACCTTGGTGCCCGCCGGCACAACGTGCGAGGGAATGATCGCCCCGCCCATCCACTGCGCGCGATTGTCGTGCCAGTGGCTCAAGCCGCCATTCACGCCGGCCTGGGTCAGGGTCCCGGGCAGCGTGGGATTGCTGCTGCTGTCGTAAAACGTGAGCCCCACGCACACGTAATCAATGCACTGCCCGGCGTAGACGTCGGTCCGGTTGATGAGCCGGAAACCACGCGTGGGACAGTTGTAGATGTCGCCACGATCCGCGCCCAGAACCGGACCGTTGGTGGCATCGTGTGCCGTGCCGCGAATATCTAACTGGGCAAACTCGTTGGCCTTCTCCATCACCGGATACAGCAAAGCCACCCAGCCCAATCCGTTGTTGGTGAGCTCCTGAACGCCGCGGGTCACGGCCGAGGGCGGCAACTGCTCGCTATTGCGGTCGGCATACAGCAGCATGGCCGTGGCCCACTGCTTCAGGTTGCTGGAACAGTTGGCGCGGCGAGCCGATTCGCGTGCCGCCTGGATCGCGGGCAACAGCATCGCGATGAGGATGCCGATGATGGCGATCACCACCAGCAACTCCACCAGCGTGAATCCCCGCCGGGCCTTGCGGCCAAGTTTCCATTGCTCCATTAGTGTGCGTTCTCCCAGATCCGGTATGAGTTGATATTGAACCAACGAACGAAGATATGAGTGCCCCGAGCCTTCCTTCCCGTACGCTGAAGCGATCTCGCTGCGTTGGTCCAAAACCGGACCAGGAAAGTGCCAGAGCGTGCACTCCGCAATTTGGCCCCCACAGGGGCATGCCCCCCATGCGTGCCTCTGCCAGTATACCCCCTCACTCGTCTCGCGCCTTCCATAAGAAAATGCAAATTTATTGTTTTTTGTTGACATTCCCCAATCCAAAAGAAGGAGGCGGAACCACGGGGATTCCGCCTCCGTAAAGCGTATCAGGCTGCCAACTGTGCAACCGGCAGGAAGCCGGCCGAGCCCGTAAACTACGGCAAGTTGTACGGCTGGCCATCGCCGCGGCCGGCCATGTAGTTCAGGGCCACCGGATCGGCATGAACGGCCACGGCCTCCACGCGGGCGTCACCAAAGGCGAACTGGCTGATGCCGGGGTGCCAGCTACCGTAGCGGTAGTAGTTCTCATCGGTCTGGCCGTTCCCCCAAGGCTCATCCAGGGTCACGACGTTGCCCGTGGGCGAAGCCGCCAGGCCCAGGCCAGCCACGCGGGCACCGCCGCCGTAGCCCGAAGAAAGGTGCAAGGGGTTGTACGGGTTATCGTAACCGGCCTGGCCAATGCGGTCGGGGTTAAGGTGCTTTTCACCAACCACGGCGGTGTAGGTCATGCCGTCGGTCACGTTGCCGATTGTCACGCGCGACCGGATCACCGGGTGCGGATCGCTGCCGGCTGTCAGCTTGATCGAGGGAATTAGCGGCCCGCCAAAGTAGCCGGCCGCGAGCAATTGGGGCGACTTGGTGTTATGCCAACCACTCAGGCCGCCATTGATGTCTTTCTCGGTTAGCTCCGGCGAGAGGCTGGTAGCGGTCAAACCGACGCACACGTAGTCGATGCACTGGCCGCCGTACCGGGCGTCGGGATAGGTGCCGTGCATGCGGAAGCCGCGGGTCGGGCAGTAGTACAGCTCGGACCGGTCCGCCGACACGATCGGCGAGTTGTGTTCATCGTCCAGACCGTTGCGGAGATTCAACTGCTGGAACGCGGCATCCTTCTCCATCATCGGCCACAACAGGCCCACCCAGCTGATGCCCTGGTTGTTCATGTTGTGTCGCGATACCGCCGAGGGTGGCAACTGCTCACCATTGCGGTCGGCATACAGCAGCATGGCCGTCGCAAACTGCTTTAGGTTGCTGGAGCAGTTTGCCCGCCGGGCCGATTCACGCGCCGCCTGGATCGCAGGCAGCAACATGGCAATCAGGATACCGATGATGGCGATCACCACGAGCAGTTCCACCAGCGTGAATGCCTTGCGCTGGCTCGCCGAATGCTCCGGGAGCGAATGGGCCGGCATAGGATCCTCCCAACAACAGGACCGTGCAACGGAGAAATGAAAACGCAATCGGAGGGCAAAAACGCGTCGCCGGCTGGGCAGTGGCGCCATACCCAGGTGCATTTAGACGGGACACCTGGCGACGGTTTTCGGGGCATTGCAGCGCGGTTCATCGCCACCCCCGTGACGTGACCGCTGGCCGGCAGTATACCAGCTTGGACATCAAGCTCCAAAATAAATTGATGAAATTAGAAGATTTCTGCTTGACATGCCCGCCCCCAGCCTTAGTGGGGAACTGTGGCTTATAGGCAATGGTTTCTGGGGCAGAATCTGGCAGCCTGCGCTGCGCAAAGCGTATCGTCACCGGGACTTTAAACAAAAAGGGGAGGACGCGGTCGCTCCCGTCGTCCTCCCCATTCGTTTTGCCCCGGCGGCCCAGCGTTGAGCGGCGGCTCAGGTCGCCGGCGACCGTTGACGTCCGAATCCGGCCTTACGGCAAGTCGTACGGCTGGCCATCAGCCCGGCTGCACATCTTCACCAGCGTTTCGGGCGAGACATGGTTCTTCACCGCAACCACCCGGGTGTCGCCAAAGGCAAACTGGCTGATGCCCGGGTGCCAACTGCCGAAGTAGTAGTTCGTCAGCGCAGCCGAGTTGTTGATCGGGTTGGTATCGGTGGTGGTCATTTCCGGAGACTGTGGGCTGCTAGCCAGGCCACGGTCCGGCAGGCGCACGCCGCCGGTGTACCAACTGCCCGAGATGCCCACGGCCAGCGGGTAGTCGTAGTTGGTCTGGCCGAGCCGCGAGGGGTTGATGTGCTTCTCGCCCACGAAGGCGGTGTAGGTCATGCCGTCGGTCACAGCGCCGATTGAAACGCGCGAGCGGTACTCCACCTTGTACGGCGGGGCAAAATCACCGCCACTGCTCGTGCTGAGGTTCTTAGGCACGCCAGCCGGCGGAAGAATCGGACCGCCCAGGTGTACGTTCCCGTAGTTGCCGTTCTGCTGAGCAAGGCTGACCCAACTGCCGCTGGGAAGCGTCGTGTAGCACACGCCCACGTAGTCGATCGCCTGGCCGCTGGTCAAACGGAAACCACGGGTCGGGCAATAGTAGGCGGCCGACCGGATCTCTTCGTGGACCGTACGATTGTTGCCCGTGTCGGCCCGTTCCCACAGCCGAAGCTGCGCGTAGGCGTTCTGCTGTTCCATCATCGGCAGCAGCAGACTGATCCAACCATTGAGCAGGAAACCATCCTCACCGATGCCCCAGGGCACGATCTGCTCGCCGTTGCGATCGGCGTAGATCTGGATTGCGGTGCCCAATTGCTTGAGGTTGCTCGAGCAATTGGCCCGACGTGCGGATTCGCGAGCCGCCTGGATCGCCGGCAACAACATGGCGATCAAGATGCCGATGATGGCGATCACCACCAGCAGCTCGACGAGCGTAAAGCCGTGGCGTTCTGCCCGCCGACCTTGCAGTCGAAACAATGCCATAGAATTTCGCTCCATGGTTGGTACGACAATACGGATAAGAAATCAACGCTGCCTGCTCACCACGCCGCCAAGCGTTGACGTTCACTCGTGGCGACTTGTGGATGGGGCGGCGACGCAGCGGATGGGCATGGCTATCCTGTGGTTCGGCTGGCCTGGACGGGTGCACCTCGTGCCGGGCTTAAGGCAATGAGTACGGTTGGCCATCGGCCCGGCCGCACATCGCCACCAGCGTCTCTGGCGTGGCGTGATTCTGAACGGCCACCACCCGGGTATCGCCGAACGCGAATTGGCTCACGCCGGGGTGCCAACTGCCGAAGTGGTAGTTGTAAACCGCGTTGGAATTGACGGCGGGGTCCTTCTCCGGCGAAACCATCTCGGGCGAGTGTGGCGAAGTTGCCAGCCCACGTTCGGGAATCCGAGTGCCGTTGTAGAACCAACTGCCGCTGATGCCGGGAGCCTGCGGCCAGTCGTACGTGTTCTGCCCGATCAAGTTCGGGTTCAAGTGCTTCTCGCCCACAAACGCCGTGTACGACATGCCGTCGGTCACGGCGCCAATCGTCACGCGCGACCGGATCTCCACCTGGTAAGGCGGGAGGAAGCCGCCGCTGCCGTCGGGCTGGCTGCGATTGATGGGAGCCCCGGCAGGGCTGATGATTGGCCCGCCGTGGTGGCGATTGCCGTAGTTGCCGGTCTGGTTGGCCAAGGTGGGCCAACTGCCGGTGGGCATCGTGGTCATGCTCACGGAAACGTAGTCGATCGCCTGGGCGCCCCAGCCGGGCGTCGTGCGGAAACCGCGAGTGGGGCAAAAGTACGCGGGCGACCGCATTTCGACGTGAATCGTGCGGTTGGGACCGGTGTCGCCGTCATCGGCCGAAATCCACAGCCGCAGACCGTTGTACGCGTTCTGCTGCTCCATCATCGGCCATAGCAGGCAGACCCAGCTATTCATGGTCTCGCCTGAGACGCCCACACCGTGCGGCACGATCTGCTGGCTGTTGCGATCCGCATAAATCTGGATCGCAGTTGCCAACTGCTTGAGGTTGCTTGCGCAATTGGCACGGCGAGCCGACTCGCGAGCCGCCTGAATGGCCGGCAGAAGCATGGCGATGAGGATGCCAATGATGGCAATCACCACCAGCAGCTCAACCAGCGTGAACCCTGTGCGTGGACGAGATGAATCAGAAAGTGCGGAACAACGGGGCATGCTCAGTTCCGGTGAAACGAGAAACATGGATTGGGAAATGCTCGCGGTAGGACTTGCCTGCCGGGACGAATCGGCCTGGACGCATGGCCGAACCAACCGCTTCGGCACTTCATCCGGCGCCGATACCAACGCAATATTTCGCGACCGTTTCAAAGGCAGGTTTCCTCGCGCAGGAGGCCCTTCGCGAACCAGGCTGCAACGAAGAAGCCACGCCAATCGCAGGCGAGCGTATCTGTCTTGAGGCCTTATCTTCGAGGCGGGGTAACTTGTGGGCTGGCCGGCTGTAGTAGCGTCACCTGGACGCATGCCAGCCGGACTTTGGTGGGGCAACAATTGGTGCGATGCTTCTCGAAAACCGCCGGCCTCGCGCGGGCACGATGCACGGTTCCAGCCGCACCTCTTGCCGATGACGCCTCCGTTGGGGTGCAACTATTAACGCTGCTTTGCTTTTACACGGCCCCCCGCCCAGCCGTAATTACCAAAATGAGGGAAAGCCAACGTTCCTATCCATACCATTTGTTTCATCAATCGTACGCGCCAATCATACGCGCTGCCGCGCATGCCGATGCCCCCCCTATATGGCGCAGTGTGGTTCCGAGCCAACCGACCATGCGCCGGAGCTACCACTACCTACGGGCGGCAACACACCCCAAAATAGTGCTGGAAATACCGCACCGGACACTAGGATTACAGCCCTTCACGAGCAGGGCTACGCCCCCGAACAACACTCGAACACTCAATATGAGGGGTGCACGGATATATGCCACGATTTCATAACGCCTTTGAGATTATTGATCCTTCATCCGGCGGGGCAAACTCGGCTGCCGCGACAACGCCGCCCGCATCCGGATCATTGATCCATACCATCCGATGCCATTGTGCCGCGTTATGACGTTCTGCCACCGATCGCAATACCACACGCGCGGGCGGCAACACGTCTGCGGACACTTGCGCTGGTCATTTGTGCGTGCGGTAAGAGATGCACGCCAAGTGGGGGGGCAAGAATCACCGCGAAAGCGAGGAACGTTCCGTCGGCCGCATTGCTGCCAACGACGAGGTTACCCAAGTTGGCCGCTACAGCGTGGCCTGGAATCCCAGCAGCAAGTAGAAGCCTTCGCGGGGATGGGTCTGGTCGAAGGCATGCTGGACGCTGTTCTCCAGCATCAGCATCGAGTACCAGGAGAAGTTCTCATTGAGGTGGTAGGCGAACTTGACGATGCCCCGGCGCGAAACTTCGTCGTGGATCCGGTCGCCGATCTGCTCGGGATAGTACTCGCCGTAGTTGAGGTGGAGCCGCCACGACTCGGCCACGTAGCCCAGGTCGACATAGTAGCCGATCCCCTCCAGCGGCCCGCCGTTGGGGTTGCGCAACTGCCGGTTGTACAGGCTGCGGCCCCAGAAAATATCGTCCAGGGCGATGTCCCCCTTCCGCAGCCCATATTGGTCGTAAATCACCTCTCCGGACAGGATCCACGGCCCGCGTTTCACCATGGCATCCATGCCAAAGTGGTTGTTGCGTTCCTTCTGGGTCTCTGAACCAATACCGTCTTGCCACTTGACCGAGGTACCGATGGCCCAGTTCTCTTCTTCCAGGCCCACCCGGGCGACAATGGCCTTGGACGAATTGGCATCGCGTTCCAGGCCGCCGTTGGTCATGGCAACCGTGCCGACCAGGATCGACGGATCGTATTGCAGCAGGATGCCGGTCTCGCGCCAGCGAATCGCCTCGCTGCGGATGAACGGGGCATCGTCCATCGCGTTGCTGAACAGCGGGAAGTAGAACCGGCCAAACGGCGTGACCATCTTGCCGAGCGAGATGAGCAGATCGCCCCGGCGGCCCGACAGCGCGAGCTGGGAGATTTCCAGCACGTCGACATCGAAGTTGTGGGCGAACGACGCCCGGGTAGGCGTATCGACCAGCACATTCCGGTCAAACGGCTGGTTGAGATACAGCTCGGTGTCGACGCGGTATGTCCAATGCGGCTTCGGGGCTTCGAGATAACCGTACAGGCCGCCCTCGACGCCAAACACCGATTCCGTCCCGATGAACCACAGCCGGCGATCCGACCGGTAATAGCCGCGGCCGTAAACCGTGAGGTCGTAGTTCAGCGAATCCCACCACTTACCGCTCTCGGCTTCCTCGATTTCGATCTGCGGCCCTTCGTTCACGTCGAACTGCTGCGAGGGCAGTAGCTCGTCGACGAACGATGTCGGCACCGCGGGCGGTGACGCAGCCTGTGGCGCATTTGCCGGCGATGCCTGCCCCGCTTGCGCAGGCATCGCTGGCGGGGCCAGGAACGCTTGTGTTTCTGCGGTGGTCCGCTCCCCGGACCTCTGCCAGGCGGCCGTGGTGACGGCAGGCGGTGTTGCTACAGGCCGGTGCTGCAGCGTTGCGGGAGGATCGGCGGCCGCGCCGAAGGTCCGCGAGATCGTCAGGATGTCGATCTCGTCGTCCGCCAGAGAAACGCCGGGGCCGATCGCCAGCAGCAGCAAGAGCAGCGCAATGGGAAGTGGGCTGTGTCGCCGCATCGAATGTCTCAGGGAGTAACCGAGCGGCTTGCTCGATGCTACCGGCCTGGCCCAGGGATTGCGCTGCATGATGCGTGTGCGGCAGGTCACGCCGCGGTGCCTGTCTTCCCCGGCGGCTGCAAAGAACGGTTCAGAACACGATTGCGTCCGAGGTCAACCGCCCTTGGCGGCAACGGCGTCCCCCGATCGCGGATAGCCCGATCATCCAACTTATCGTCGGTAAGCTGGAGCGAATTAAACGATTATGCCGGAAGCAGCGACTTTGTGGACGCTGGCTGCTGGCATTGCTATCGCACCGCGGGTAGCCGCTGAACTCCTGCCGGCCGCACGTCCGGCTACCGGTGCCGCAACTTGTTGACAGCGCTGCGTCAGATTATTGCGCGCCGGGTTGGTGGCATCGCCATTGGCCCTGGCGTCCGTTAGCCGTGAAGGCGGCTGCCGTTACCTGTCTGACCTCGACGGGGCGAGGCACACCGGCACGTAGCGTGCGTAGCTACTGGGCTGTTGCGGCGTTATCCGGCTTGTCCGCAGGCTTCACCGAGAAGCTGACGTTGATGCGGAACTCCGACTCGCGAGGGTGCGAGGTCTTGAGCACAATCGCGCCGTGCTCGCCCTGATCACCACCAAGGCGAGCTTCCGCCGGGGCATCGGGTTTCACCGAGATGCGAATCGGGAATCGGGTGATGAACTCGCCCAAGTTGCTGGGCTTGCCGATCTCCACGTCCAGGTACGACGGCTCAATCGACTCCACGTCCACCTTGAAGTCGCGGCGGTGCTCACCGCGGACGTACAGGTCGACCGTCTGGCTGTGGCCCGGTGCGACCTGCCCCATGTAAAGCACATTCCTCTGCTTGTCCCACGAGGTGGAAACCAGGGAGAGGTCCTGAATCACGTCGAGGATCAGCGGCACGGCCAACGGTTCTTCGCTCAGGTTGTGTGTCGCCAGCAGCTTGACTTCGTGCGTGCTGTTACCAAGCCCCGGCTTCAAGGTGACATTGAGCAGCAGCCCGGAGAAAGCATCTTCCTTGGCCAGTTCTTCAGAGGACAGCGGCGCCGTTTCAATCGCCACGTACGGTTCCAACTCGCTCTTGTCGAGCTTCAGGTTGCTGATCTCCAGGGGACGGTTCTTGTCGTAGGCAAAGAGCCGCACCTGGCCGCTGCTTTCGCGGCCGGGCGAGGTCGTCAACCGCAGCGGCTGCGGGTAAGGCACCACCATGTGGACCGAACGGCCCGTCACCATCAGCTCGATCCGTGGCCGCCGGGGATCGTTGGTGCGCAGCACGGCCGTTTCGCGGAAGGGATGAACGTGCCCCTTGCCGTGCCAGGTGACGATCACCTTGCCCGACTCGCCGGGCATCAGCACGTTCTTTTCGATCGCGCCCACGGTGCAGCGGCAGGAGGAATCCTCGGGCCGCGTGGTGAGCCGCAGCGGCGCATTGCCCTGGTTGGTCACGATGAAAGCGTGATGCTGCTCGCTAGTGGCCAACACCGGGCCAAAGTTATGCAGCTCCTTGTCGAGCACGGCCAAGGGCTGGTCGCCTTCGACCGTTGGCGCGGCCAATGCCGGAGTTTCAATCGGCAGCCCCACCCGCCAGGCGGCGAACCCCAGGCCCAAGCCCGTCCCCAACACGGCAGCTACCAGCAGGCCAAGCACGACGCGCATGGATGATCATCCTCCCCACGATGGGTAACGCAAGAAATGGCGGGCGGGTGCCCCCAGGAGCCGGCCGGCGCATGTCGCCCCGTGCTCCCAGGATTTTTCATGGTACGCCAGAGATGAAGCCGTGGTCAAACGGCGCCCCGGCAGGCGATCGAGCCACCGCCTGGTGGCCCCCCTTGGCTCAGTGCTCGACAATCACCAGATACCCGGCCATCGTCAGCCCCAGCAGGGCCAGCAGCAGCGCCAGAAGGATCTCAAACAGCGAATGGTGGGGCTGGCTGAGCTCGCTGCGGAAGTGCCGGACGAAATGGCGATGCCGCACCGCCGCGTACACGTTCACGATCACGCCGACCACGACGAGCGACGTTCCCATCCAGAGCGAAAAGCCCGTGGAACGCACGTGAACGTCTTGGTCGATCGCGGCCAGATGCCGCAAGAACAGCCCAAACCGGGCGACCAGAAACCCGAAGCCCATCAGCGCCAGCGCGGTGCGAATCCAGGCCAGTACCGTGCGTTGGCCGGCCAGGAACGTGCGCAGCTCGTCCGAGGTAGGCGGAGTCGCCGCGGCTGGCGGTGGAGTCGTGCTCGAACCTTCAGAAGGATTGGCAGTCATGGCCGCCAATTGTTGCGCACAAGGTGCTCGCGAGCAAGCGTCGGTATCGTTCGATGGGGGGCCGCCGCTACACACGCCGGCGCTTACACTTCTTCCTCGGCCGGCAGTTGGAGCGTGACCGTGACCTCGGTGCCGGCCCCGGGGCTGGTGTTCCAATGGGCAGCCCCATCAAACATCTCAGCCCGTTCAACCACGCCGCGGATCCCAAACCGTTCGGCGGGAATGGCACTGGGGTCAAAGCCATGCCCGTTGTCGCGAATCACGATCTTGAAATCCGACTGGCTCTGGTGCAGCTCGATATCAATGCGGCTGGGCTGGGCATGCCGCAGGGCATTGCTCACCAGTTCCTGGATGATGCGGAACACCACGCCGTTGAACAGCGAGTCGACCCTTTCGCGCGAGATGTTGCTGGTGAGCGTGAACTCGCAATCGCTAACCCGTTTCCAGTCGGCGATCGCATGCTGCACCGAGTTGGTGATGCCGCCGTCGTCGAGAATCATCGGCCGCAGGTCGGTGATCAGACGCCGGGCCTGATCGATGGCTTCGCGGATCAACTGCCGAGCCATGGGGAAGGCGGGCAATTCTTCGTCGGAAACTTTGTGTCGGGTGCCTTCCAAGAACAGGCTGGCGCCAATCATCTTTTGGGCCAGGCCGTCGTGAATGTCGTCGGCCGTCAGCTTGAGTTCTTCTTCTTGCAGGATGAACAGTTGCCGAATGATGGCGGCCTTTTGCCGGATTTTTTCTTCGGCCAGCTTCCGCTCGGTGATGTCCTGCATGGCGCCCAGGACCCGCGTCACCTTGCCGTTCTCGTCGCGCGCCAGCAGCGCCCGGTTGTAGATGTGGGCGTAACGGCCATCGGGCCTCCGGTAGCGGTACTCGCAGACCCAGCGGTCTTCGGTGCCGGCCATCTTCTCAAGCAGCGAGCCGACAACGCGTTCGCGGTCCTCCGGATGAATGTAGTCGATCCACCATTCCCACGAGTCGCCGGCATGGTTTTGCGGCAGGCCGAAGGTGGACTCGAACACGTCGTTGCACCACACGGTCTTGGAAACCAGGTCGACGTCCCAGATGGCATCGCTGGTGGCCTGCATCACCAGCCGCAGCCGTTCCTCGCTTTTGCGCAGCTCGTCGGCTTGCCGCTTCTGCTCGGTCACGTCGCGAGCCGTGGCCACGATCTGCCCATCGAGCACCCGCCGCGACATCCAGGCCAGCCAGCGGTACGAACCGTCGCGGCAACGATAGCGGTTCTCGAACTGGACCGTTTGATAACCGGCGTCCAACAGCCGGGCCGCTTCCTGCCGCGTGACGTCCAAGTCGTCGGGATGAACAAAGTCGTAGTAAGGCCGTTCCAGCAGCTCGCGTTCCGTCCACCCCAGGGTAGCCGTCCAGGCCGCGTTGACGCGGATGAAGTACCCTCGCGTGTCGGCCAGACAGAACAGCTCATTGCTGAAATTGAAGAAATCGGTCATTACCGTGGACCGGCGCTGAACATCAGTGGATGCGATATGGAGTGCCACGGGATCGGCCTTTCCCGAAGAGAGGGCGAGCAGAGGAGAATATGCCCTGTTCATTGTTCGCGGCGGAGTGCGGATGACTATTCCCTGATTGCCTCGGCAACAGCAAAATATGCACGCCCCCCGCGCGTCGTATCCGGGTAGGCCGCGCCCCTTACAGGATCAATCCCTTTTGAAGCCGGCCAACCGACAACGTTAACAGAATTCTGAAAAAACCGCGCGGCCCCCCCCCGTTCTGACTAGCAGATTTCACAAATACATACGCTCGGCTCGCGCATCTATTTGCGGGAAATTACCAAGGTTGCCCTTTCGACTTCTGCAGCAGCCACACTGCGGGGCGTGGTACTGTAATGCCCCCCCTGGCGGATGGCTAACGCCAACGTGGGGGATGTTCCCATGCCACGTCGCTTTGCCTGCGCTCTGGCTGTTTACCAAGTTGTCCAAACACCGGCCCTGGTTTCCCACCAAACGTTCCGACCATCTGCCGCCCGGGGGAAGTGCTTCATGCGCCAAATCGTCGCCGATCAACAGCTTATTGCCGTTCACTCGCAAGCCGGCCAGAACCAGCGGCGCGTCCGCGGACGTTGCTGGACCGCTCTGGGCATCTTGGCGGCTTGGCTGCTGGCTTGCTGGCCGGCGGCTACGTTTGCCGCCGACCAGGCCGAGCGACGGCCCAACGTGATCGTGATCATGGCCGACGACATCGGTGCCGAGTGCTACGGCTGCTACGGCAGTAAGCAGTACCGCACGCCGCATATCGATCGCATGGCCGCCACCGGCATGCGGTTCACGCACTGCTATTCGCAGCCGCTGTGCACCCCTAGCCGCGTGAAGCTGATGACCGGCCTGAGCAACGCCCGCAACTACTCGGCGTTCTCGATCCTCAACCGCGATCAAAAGACGATCGGTCAATACTTTAAGGAAGCCGGGTACGCCACGGCCGTGGCCGGTAAATGGCAATTGCTGGGCGCCGAGCAGTACGCCCCCCGCTTTCGCGGCAAAGGCACCTGGCCGCAGGAGGCAGGCTTTGACCATATCTGCCTGTGGCAAGTCGATCGGCTGGGCTCGCGGTACTGGGCGCCGCTGCTGTATGTCGACGGCGAAAACAAGTCGTTCGGCCCCGACGAGTACGGCCCGGACATCTGCTGCAACTACCTGCTGAACTTCATGGAGCAACATCGGGACCGGCCGTTCTTCATCTACTACCCAATGATCCTGGTCCATGCCCCCTTTGAACCGACGCCCGGCAGCGCGTCGCGCGAGAGCAAGGACGACCAGCAGAACTTCGAGGACATGGTCGCCCAGATGGACGCGCAGATCGGCCGGATTGTGGCCAAGACCGAAGAGCTGGGCATCGCCGAGAATACGCTGATCCTGGTGACGGGCGACAACGGCACCCATCCGCGGATCCGTTCGGTAATCAACGGCCAAACCGTTCGTGGCGGCAAGGGCCGGATGACCGATGCCGGCACCCACGTGGCCCTGGTAGCCCGCTGGCCGGGCAAGATCGCCGCCGGCAGCGTCAGCGATGCTCTGGTCGACTTCTCGGACTTTCTGCCCACAGTGTTAGAGGCCGCCGGCATCGAGCGTCCGCAGCACCTGGACGGCGTCAGCTTTTTGTCGCAACTGCTGGGCAACCCCGGTCCGACGCGGGAATGGATCTATATGTGGTACTGGCCGCGTCCCGAACAGGGGCGACCGGCCCGGATGGCCCGTGACCGGCGTTTCAAACTCTACGGCGACGGCCGGTTCTACGACCTGCAGGCCGACCCAAGCGAAGAGCACCCGATCGCCGAGCCGACCGGCGAAGCGCTCACCGCCCACGCCAAGTTGAGCAAGGTGCTGGAAACCATGCCGGCCGAGGGCGCCACGGTGCTGCGGTTCCCGGCTCGCCCTAAGCGGCAGTAGCCACGATCTCGACCAGGGCTCATTGAAAGGCCTCGCTACCGCTCCTTCCGGTCGGGAAAAATGCGCCGGAAGGAGCGGTTTTTCTCGCTTGCGCGGATTGTGCTGATTATGCTGGTGCTAAGGGCGATTGCACCATGTGCTAGCGACAGGGCGGTTGTCCTGTGACCGCCGGGCTGTCCACCAAATGGCACGTCCGTCATAACCCTGCTTCAGCGGACAGGTTGCGTCGGTTATTCCGGATAAATGTACGCGCCCCCAAGGGGCCGTTTTTTGACCGGGTACGATCCGCGATCTATACTCGCTCTGGTCGAAGAACCGGACCCGTCCTTCGGCCGTCTCGCGACGGACCAAATCGCACGTCGCCTGTTTGCGGAACGCGAAGCGCTGTCGCCACAATGGAAGGCTGGCGCCCAATCGCCCTCGCTTCGCACGCTGCCGCAGCAGGAAGACGTTGCCCCACCTTTGGACGGTAGTCTCTCTCCATGACGAAGCTTGCCTTTGCCGCACTCGGCCTGCTCTTTGTCCTCTGGGCGCCTGTCACCGCACCGGCTCAGTCGGCCGCCGCTCCGGCGATCGAAATGGAGCGGGCCACGCTGGAGCAGATCCTCGCCGAGGGCGATCGCCTGGAACGCGACCGTCGCTGGGGCGAAGCCTATGCCCACTACAACGACGCGCTGAAGCAGTTCCCGGACCAGACCATCCTGCAAACCCGGCATCTGTTTGCCCGGATGCACTATGACCTGGGCCGCCGGTACGGCGACGAAAGCTTTTTGCGTTCGCTGCAGCTTCCGCCGGCCGACGCCTTGGCGATGTACGCCGACCTGGCGCTGAAGATCGAAACCCACTACGTTCACGCGCCCAACTGGAAGACGCTGGTCGCCTACGGTACCACGATGTTCGAGATCGCCCTGACCGACGAGGTGTTCCTCGGCCGGTATCTGCGGGGCGTTTCGGCCGACGAGATCAACCGCTTCCGCGATGAGCTGCGAGCCCGGTTGGCGGCCACGCCGATCCGCTCGCGGATGGAAGCCCGCGATGCCGTGAACCTGGCCGCGTGGATGGCCGAACAGCAACTGCGGCTGCCGCGGACCGCCGTCACGATGGAGTACATCTGCGGCGCTGCCAACACGCTGGACGACTACAGCTCGTTCCTCACCGCCGGCGAGCTCAACGAGGTCTACTCCCAGATCGAAGGCAACTTCGTGGGGCTGGGCATCGAGCTGAAGTCGGGCGAACGCGGCCTGTTCATCCTCCGCGTGATCCCCGGCAGCCCGGCCGAAGCCGCCGGCATCCGGCCTGGCGATTACATCTCGGCGGTGGATGGCCGCTCGACCGTCGACATGGAAAGCGATGCCGCCGCCGACATGTTGCAGGGCCCCGAAGGCAGCATCGTGACCGTCACGGTGGAATCGCCCGGCCAGCCGCCGCGCGACCTGCGGGTTCGCCGCGCGGCCGTGGAAGTGCCGAGCGTTTCGGACATGAAGGTGCTCGATCCCCAGAACGGGATCTGCTACTTCCGCCTGAACGCCTTCCAGAAGAGCACCGGCAAGGACGTCGAGAACGCCCTGTGGCAGTTGCACCGGGCCGGCATGAAGTTCCTGATCATCGATCTGCGGGGCAATCCCGGGGGCCTGCTGACCGCTGCCGTGGAAGCCGCCGACAAGTTCATCGAACAAGGCATCATCGTCTCCACCCGCGGCCGCAGCTCGGCTGAGGACTACACCTACCGGGCGCACGCCTCGGGCACCTGGAAGGTTCCGCTGGTGGTGCTGATCGACGGCGACAGCGCGAGTGCCAGCGAGATCTTCGCCGGCGCCATTCGCGACCATCGCCGCGGCACGATCGTCGGCACTCGCAGCTACGGCAAGGGTTCGGTGCAAGGCATTTTCTCGCTCCGCGTGGGTGGTGCCGGCGTCCGCCTGACGACCGCCAAGTTCTACTCGCCCAACGGGCACGGTTACTCCAAGGTGGGCGTGTCGCCCGACGTGACCGTGCAAACCGTGGCGCGCCCCACCGGCGACGTGGTGCCGCAGCCCTCGAGCCTGGACGACCCGTTCATCGCGGCCGCCCTCAACATCGCTCGCAACCGCTTCGCCAATCGGGCCCCGCAGCAACTGGGCTCGCGGTAGAAGCCGCGGTGCCAGTAGCGGCACGAGCAACGATCACCAGACAAACCACCACCAACACGCGGGCCTGCTCAACCGGCAGCCCCGCGTGTTTTTGTTGTGAGCGTTACTGCTGCTTGAGCAGATTGAGCACTTCGCGAGCGCGGAGCTTCAGAGGAGCCGGCAGATCCGGCGCATCGTGCAGCCGCTGCACGGCCTCACGCAACGAGGCGACGTCGACCTGCGGATTGGCGGCCAGCAAGAGCTCGATGGCCTTCAGGCCGTTGGCCTGAATCAAGTGCTCCAATGCCTGCCGCTCGGTCGGTCCTACTTCCGAGGAATCGCTGGGCAGTTGGACATCCGGATCGATCATCTCGATCAGCACCGGCACACAGGCGTCATCGCCCAGCCGGGCCAGGCCGGTGGCCGCGTTGAATCGGGCCTCGGGCGCAGGCTCCATGAAGGAATCGATCATGGCCTTGAGCCGCTGCGTGGCCTCGTGGCCGCCGTACACCCCCAGGGCAAAAGCCGCCCGGGTGCGCACCATCGGCTCCGGCTCATTCTGCCGCGACGACAAATCCAACAGCAGTTTTAACAGTTGGCCATCGGCGAAGCCGGGATCGTTCTTGCGGACATTGTCGATCAGCACCGCGAGCGATTCGATCGCCGCCAGGCGGACCCGCAGTTCGTTTTCGTTGGTGGCCGGAGCAGCGGCCACCTGCATCAGCACCGGCAAACCGCTGGGGACTTCAAACTGCCCCAACGCCATGCACAAGAAGTACCGATACTGGACTTGTTCGGCGGCGTCCTTGCTATTGCCGTCCCCCAGCGGCTGGGCCAGATGCCGCTCCAGAAGGTTCACCACGCGGTCGGCAACTTTGGCGTCCTTGCGCAACTGCGGATTGCCGCGGATCTCGCTGGCAAAGTCGTGAGCTCGTTGCCACGCATTGGCGGCACCGCGTTCCATGTCGTCCAGGTAGCCTTGCGGATCGCTACCCAGGTGGACCAGCCAGTTGAAGGCAAAGACGACAAATACCACCAGCGACACGATCAGCGCCGGCACCAGGAACAGCTTGACGATGAACCCGGCGCTCGGCGGTTCGACCGGCGGCAACAGATCGTCGGGCCGGCTGCTGCGAGGCGCGGTGGCCAACCCGCCGGGGCCAGCGGCTTCACCAGCCAGAGCCTCCGGGGCCGAAGGCTTGTGCTCTTGGGCAGCAGGATTCTGCTCGTCCGGCATGGCGGCGACTCAACAAAAAGCAGGAGCCAGCCGCACGGCCGCGGCGACTTCCTCAGGGGGCAATTGAAACATACACTTGGTCAGCAGGGTGGCCGATTGGCCGTGCCCTTCGCTTCAGTTTAGGGGACTGGGGGGGACCGTCAACGTACGGTGAGGCCGTTCGCCACCCCCGCCTGTTCGTCGCGTGCCGCCAGCCGCTGGCCATTTCCGGCGGTTCAACGCACTGATCAAGCCCATTCAATCGCCGGCCCGCCACACGACCTCGCTCAAGGTTTGCATGTACTTTCTTTCCCGTACACTCGACACGCCCGAAGCCAACCTGGCCCTGGATGAAGCCCTGCTGGAACAGGCCGAAGCAGCCGACGAACCGCTGGAACTGCTGCGTGTGTGGGAATCGCCACAGGTGATGGTGGTGGTCGGCCGGGCATCGCGCGTGGCCGATGAGGTGGACCTGGAAGCCTGTGGACAGCGGCAGATTCCCGTACTTCGCCGCACCAGCGGAGGGTGCGCCGTGGTGGCCGGCCCCGGCTGCCTGATGTACGCGGTGATTCTCAGCTACGAGCGGCACCCCGAGTTGCACGCCCTGGACCAGGCGCACGATTACGTGATGGACCGCGTGGCCGCGGCCGTGCGGCGGTTGAATGTGCCGGTCGATCGCCAGGGCATCTGCGATTTGACGCTGGATGGGCGCAAAGTATCGGGCAACAGCGTCCGCTGCCGCCGCAATGCCCTGCTGTACCACGGCACGCTGCTTTACGATTTTCCGCTGGAGTTGATTTCCACGTGCCTCAAGATGCCGCAGCGGCAACCGGAATATCGCCGCGGCCGATCGCACGCGGACTTCGTGGCGAACCTACCGGGCGTTACCGCGGCGCAGCTTGAAGCCCGCCTGCGACAGGCATTTGCCGCCGACGAGCCGCTAGGCCAGTTGCCTGAGGCCCTCGTCGCGCGCTTAACGGCCGAGAAGTTCGCCGATCCCGGCTGGAACTTCGTCCGCTGAAGGCGCAAGTGGGCGATTGCAGGGGCGCGGTGCGTGCGACGTGTCTGCCCCCCCCGGTTAGGAATGCTCAGGCGGAATTAGCCGCGGGAGAACCACCCCTTCTTATTGAAGGCGGCCAGCGCTTCCTCTTCGGTGTCGTGGATCGAGAACACCTTGTTGAGCTTGGTGATCTTGAACACCTGCATGATGTCCGGGGAGATGTTGCACAACTTGAGCGTGGCGGAGTTCGCCTTGCACTTCTTGTTCAAGTTGTTGAGCTTGCCCAATACGGCCGACGACATGAACTTCACGTCGGCGAAGTTGAGTAGCAGCTTGCCGTTGGCGACGCGATCGGCGATCTGGTTCAGCTCATCGCTGATCTGCTGGATCTTCACTTCGTCCAGAATCTGAGCGTCCTGGAAGTAAACAACCGTCACGTCGCCGTGGCTTTGGGTCATCAAGGCGGACACGTACGACCCCTTTGCATGGACCGGAGCAACTGAAAAACCGCAAGCGGCGGGGGCGCCATCCGGCCGCCGGATCACGCTGCGGGGGTGCGCCACCAGGCAGGGCCGAGGCAACGCCTGCGAAGCCGCATCCCCGTTTGCCGGGCTCGAAGAACCCCAGAAAGAATGGGCTCCTTTCGCCAGGCCGAGGGGAAAACCAGCCGCGCTGGCCGCCGATCGCCCCCCATGGGGCGGGCGCACTCCAACGTCTTGAGCCGTTTTAGTATAGCACACGGGCCGGGTGATGATAGCCAAACCCAAAGTACCTGGAAGCACTTACAGCATGCTGGGAGTCGGGTTGTGGGGCACCTCGCCGGGATCTTCCGTCGTGAGCGGTGTTGACGATTGTTCCCACTGGGAAAACCCGGCCAGCACGCTGCCCTGCTCGAACTTGCCCGACTGCGGCCCGCTCGACTCGAGCGTGGCCCAGCGGACGTAGGCCAACAACTGCTGCTCGGAGCCGAAGGTCGCCACGAGCCGCCGCGGCACGTCCCGCTTTCCGCCGTACAGGTAATACATCGCCCGGGCGCTCCTGTTTAGGGGCCGCGGATGTCGCGCGGGCCGGCAGCGCAGCCATGGGCAGGTTTCCAGCCCAACCTAGCTGGCGGTGCCTGCCAGTTGGCTTTCGACCAGTCCGGCCGCGAACCCCAGCACGTCGTTCCGCTTCTCGCACACTTGCATCAGACCGGCGTAGTTACCGGTACGGGCGGCCAGCTCCACCAGGCTGGGCGCAAAACCGAGCATGCGAGCATCGGCCGGTAGCAGCTTGATGGCGGCGTCCATCGCTTCGTCGTGCCGGCCCAACCGCGACAACAGCGCGATGTACACCTCGATGGGGCCGGTGCCGTGCTCCTCGGGCGAGAGCGTTTCCGCCTTTTCGCGGAAGTACGCCAGGGATTCATCGACGTTGCGGCCAACCAGCGCCTCGAAGAATCGTTGCTGCCCGCCGTACACGTCGGCGAACGGCTCCTCGGTCTGATACTGGAACTGCGGCGAGAGACGCTTGCCATACTCGCACAGGTCGATCGCTTTTTCCAGCACGGCCGGGTCGTCAGCCACGCGGGCGAACCGGACCACCGAGTGCAAGTGCGACGTATCGATGTGATACGCGTCGTCGGTAAACAGCCAGTCGCGATCAGCCACCAGTTCGGCAATCGATTGACCTGTGGGCTGCGATCCCTCCTGCCGCGCGATCTCGGCCGACAAGCTGGCGCGCAGTTCGTCGTGCAGGCTGTCGACGAGCAGCTTTACCACCTGTTGCTGCTGCTCCAGCGGTTTGTCGTACATGGCCGATTCGTACATGGTGATCGCGTTGCAGATGCCGTAATCGCGAAGCACCAGTTCGAATCCGCGGCGCGGAGCGAGCCCTTCATGGATGGCGATCTCCACGATCTCGTCGAGGTTCTCGTCGCTGGGCTCAATGCGTTCGATGGCCTCGGCCAGTTCGGCCGTATCGCCCAGCGGGCGCAGATACATGAACGCTTCGCGAACGCGGCCGGCTTGCAGCAGCAATTGGCCGGCCTCGCGGTAGGCCCCCACGTAGGCATCTTCCACCTGCGTGCGCAGCGGCTCCTCGAGCTTGTCGAGAACCGGCGGCTGGGCCACCGGCAGCCCCAGCCGGTAGCGGCACTGCATCAGCCGCACTTGCAGCATTTCGTGGAACGACTGTTCGTTGCGGAGCTTGTTGATCAGGTGCTCGAGGACAGCCTCGACGCCCCCCTGCGCGGCCACGGACTTTAGTTCGTCAAAGGAGTTCACGCTCATCGCACCCTTCTTGGGTTGAGGTCGCGGAGTGGGATCGTACGCCAGAAATTACGGCACGGGGCGGAGCCGGTCTCCGCCCATTGGCCCAGCCGGTATTACCAGGCGCTGCGCAGATTCTAGCAGAGCCATACGGGGGGTGCCATGATGGGCCGGCGCGCACCGCAAGCTACGCCGCGCGTGTGCCGCGTGGGAAACCGGCAGTCTTGCAGCCGCCGCAACGAGGTACGCAGAGAACCGGGGACTTAGCCCATGAACTCACTGATGACCCGACCTTCGCACAGCCGCATGGGGCGTCCATCAGGTGCGGTGTGGATCGTATCGAGCGGAATCCCAAGCTTGGTGTAGATCGTGGCAGCCACGTCCTCGGGGAAGTACTCCGACTCGACCACCTTGCCACCGACATCGTCGGTCTTGCCCAGGACCAGGCCCTGCGGCGTGCCGGCACCGGCCATGCAGAGGATACCGGCGGTGGACCAGTGGTCGCGGCCTGCGGCCGAGTTCACGATCGGCGTGCGGCCAAAGTCGGTCATCCAGACCACCAACGTGTTCTCGAGCATGCCGCGTTCTTCGAGGTCGGCCACCAGCGTGGGGAACGCCTGATCCAAAGGCGGCAGCAGGTTTCGCAACTGGTTGAAGTTGTTGCTGTGGGTATCCCAGCCACCGCTGGTCACCGTGACGAACCGCACGCCGGCCTCGATCAAGCGGCGAGCCAGCAGGCAGCTCTGGCCCAGGTTCGTCCGACCATACCGATCGCGGAGCTTGGAGTCTTCCTTGGAAAGATCGAACGCCTCTTGCGTCGCCTTGGACGTGATCATGTTGAAGGCGTTCTCGTAGTATTCGTCCATCGCCCGCAGGGCGTCGGCCTTGTGTTCCAGGCCGCGTTGGAGCCGGTCGATCTGCCGCAGTGCCTGCTGACGGCGGCTCAACCGCTCCATGCTCATGCCGCCCGGCGGGGTTACGTCGCGGACGGTGAACTTCTCGCTGTTGGGATCGCCCGGCAATTCAAACGGGTTGTAGGCAATGCCCAAGTAGCCGGCGATGCCGCCGCCAAACCGGCGGTCGATGTTCGTGCCGATCTGCACAAACGGCGGCAAGTTGTTGCGGTATCCCTTCTCCTTGGCAACGACCGAGCCGAAGCAGGGATAGGTAATGGCCGGGTTGAACCGGTGCCCCGACATCATGATCGCATCGGCGGTGCCGTGGCTGCCGTTGCGCGGGTTGAGGCCGCGGAGCACGGCGTAACGCTTCAGCTCGCGGGCAAAGTTGGGCACCTGGTCGGTGAACTGGATGCCCGGAATGGCGGTGTCGATCACGTCGAACTCGCCGCGGACATCGGCCGCCGCATTGGGCTTGGGATCGAGCGTGTCGTGATGGCTGGTGCCGCCACGAGTCCAGATCAGGATGCAGTTGCGGTCCGCCGGCGTCGAACGTTCAGCCCTAGCCCGAGCGGCAAGGAACGTCGGCAGCGTCAGGCCCAGGGGCGCCACCGCGCCAACCTGCAACAGGAACTGACGGCGGGAATACTTCTCGCAATCGGCAGCCTTGGTGGGAAACAGTTGCAGCATGGCGTTCACTCCGGAAGGCTCGGCCTGGCGGCCACAATCGGGAGGGACTGTTCGATGGTATGGTCGGTAGGTAGGTGCCAGGCGGGAATGCTGGCATGGCCGCGCGGCTGGCCTCAGTGTGCTGGCAGCAAAGCCGTTCGCGCAGGCGCGAACGCGAATTGCCGCAGCCGGCGGCACCCGTCAGTTTAACGATATCGGACCAGGACGCCAACGGATAAACACGTTTTACTACGTTGGAACGCCGTTCATCGCGAAATGGCCCTACCGACTCCAACCTAAAGTAGGGCAAGCACCTGCTCAAAAGTGCGGGTCAGCGTCCGCAGCCGCTTTAGCCTTCGGCACGTTCCAATTGGGCGAATGCGGCCGCAATGGCCGCCACTCCCGACTGCGGCTGCTGGCAGGCATAGTCGCGGCAAATGTAAACTGTAGGCTCATCAGCAATGGCCGTTTTGCCCTGGAAGATCGGATCGAGCCCCGCGCAGCGCGAGTCCTGGCTGTCGGCCCCGGGTAGTAGCGGCATCGGCAGTCCGTCAGGCCCACGGCAAGCGAGCACCTTGCGGGGAATGAACCGCTGCCGCAGGTCCAGCAGGATCTCGGCAACCTGCTCGTCCGGCTCCGCAAGCAGCACAATCTCGGGGGTCGGCCCAAGAATAAAGTCGAGAGCCAGCAGCATCTGCCCGGCGGCGGTTGGTGCCCGTTCCATGATGCCGCCCAAGCTGGCAATCACGCCTTCGGCCGCAGTGAGCAATTGTCGCTTTCCGGTCAGCTTGCCCAGGCGTGCAAAGGCCGTGGCGATCATGCCGTTGCCGCTGGGCACGGGGTTGTCTTGCACGTCCTTTTGCCGGGCGATTAGCTGTTCGTGATCGTTGGCCGTGTAGAAGAAGTTCTGCTGCGCGGGGTCGTAGAAGTGCTGCATCACCTGTTCGGCCAGCCCTAGCGCCGCGCTAATGTACCGTTCTTCAAAGCATGCTTCGTACAGGCTGATCAGGCCGTTGATGAAGCAGGCATAATCGTCCAGGTAGGCGTCAAACCGCGCGCGTCCCTGCCGCCACACGTGCAGCAGCCGCCCGTCCTCGCGTCGCAAGCGATCGAGAATGAAATCGGCCGCCCGGGTTGCGGCTTCCAGGTAACGCGGTTCCTCCAGCGCCCCGGCAGCCTCGGCCATGGCGTCGATCATCAGCCCGTTCCAACAGACGATGATCTTATCGTCCAAGCCCGGCCACACGCGGCGGCTACGCACCTCCAGCAGCCGGGCTCGATCCTCGGCCAACTCGGCGTGGAGCTGTGCCGCATCAATGTTCAGCGCCTGGGCCCACTGCTCGATGGACCGGGGCAAATTGAGGATGTTCTTGCCCTCGAAGTTCCCTTCCGGCGTTACGTCGTAGATCTGGCAGAAGCGTTCCGCCCGCTCGGCACCGAGCACCTGGCGGATTTCGTCAGGCGTCCAGACGTAGAACTTGCCTTCCTCGCCTTCGCTGTCGGCGTCCTGCGTGCTGTAGAAACCGCCGTCGGGACCGGTCATCTCGCGAAGCACGTAGTCGAGCGTTTCGCGAACCACCTGGGCGTAGCCGGGCGTTTTGAGTGCCTGCCACGCTTCCAGGTAGCACCGGGCGAGCATGGCGTTGTCGTACAGCATCTTTTCGAAATGCGGCACGAGCCAGTGGCTATCAACCGAATAGCGGTGAAAGCCCCCGCCAAGCTGGTCGTAAATGCCGCCGGCAGCCATTTTGTCGAGCGTGAGCGTAACCATCGGCAGCAGCCCCTGGTCGGGGAACCGCCGATGGAGCCTCAACAAAAGTTGCAGGTCGATGGGATGCGGGAATTTGGGCGCGCCGCCAAAACCGCCATGCCGAGGATCGAAACTCTGCCCTAGCGCCGTCGCGGCGGCTCGCAGCAGCGGCTCACCCGGTGCCTGCCGCCCCGGCTGCGAGGGATCGCTCATCACCAGGTACTCGGTCACCCGGGCGGCCTGTTGGTTGATCTGCTCGCGGTTCTCCCGCCAGAACCGGGCAACCGTGTTGAGCACGTCCAAGAAACCGGGCCGCTGGTACATGGCCCGTGGCGGCCAATACGTGCCGCCCAGGAACGGCTGCAGCTCGGGCGTCAAGAACATCGAGAGCGGCCAGCCGCCTCCCTGGGGCGAACCGATCATCTGCAGGTACACCTGCAGGGCGTTCATATAAAGCTGATCGAGGTCGGGCCGCTCCTCGCGGTCCACCTTGATCGGCACGAAATGCTCGTTGAGCACCGCGGCGATCTCCGGATCCTCGAAGCTTTCGTGCTCCATCACGTGGCACCAGTGGCAAGCCGCATAACCGATCGACAGAAAGATCGGCTTGTTCTCGGCCTTGGCCTTGGCCAGCGCTTCGTCGCCCCAGGGGTACCAATCGACCGGATTGTCTTTGTGCTGAAGGAGATATGGGCTGGTCTCCTTGGCGAGTCGGTTGCTCATGGTCGTGGCATCTCCAGGTGCAAGTCGGCCGGCGAGCGCAAGCGCGGCTGCGCGAGGCAGCCGCCCGTCACCGCAGTTTGTCAGAAGGCTACAGCGCTAACGCGGGAAGGGGCAGGTTTCAGGCCGTAGCATGGCAGAGCCGGCAGGCTTTGACCAGGATGGCCAAGAAATGGCCGCAGCACAGCGGCATGGCGGGCAACTTTGGAGCCGCCACCAGGAGCCAGAACGTGTATTGCCCGTGGGAAAAACGTGCTAGGCGATCGTTTCGGCTTCGCCGGGGAAGCGGCCTTCGCGGACGTCGCCGCAAAATTGTCGCACTGCCTCGACCGATTGCTCGAACACGTTGACATACCGCCGGGCAAAACGTGGGCGAAAACCATCGGTCATGCCCAGCAGGTCGTGCAGCACCAGTACCTGGCCATCGCAACCGGCTCCGGCACCGATGCCGATGGTGGGAATCGGCAGGCGGGCGGTGATCTCCTGGGCGATGGCGGCCGGAATACACTCCAGCACAATGCCAAAGGCACCAGCCTGGGCCGCGGCCTCGGCATCGGCCAGCAGCATGTCGTGATCGCGCTGCACTTTATATCCACCCAGTTGGTGGACACTCTGCGGACGCAGACCAACGTGCCCCATCACCGGAATACCCGCTTGAACCAGGGCGGCGATCGTCTCGGCCTGCTCCACGCCGCCTTCCAGTTTCACGGCCTGGCAGCGCGACTCTTTCAGGATGCGGGCGGCGTGTTCCACCGCGCGTTCGCGTCCCAGCAGGTGGGTCGGAAATGGCATATCGACCACCACCAGGGCGTTCTCAACGGCCCTGCCCACCATTTCGGCGTGATAGATGATCTGGTCGAGCGTGACCGGCAGCGTCGTTTCGTGCCCTTGCACCACCATGCCCAGGCTGTCGCCCACCAGCACAGAGTCGACTCCGGCGGCATCGGCCAGGCGGCCCTGGGGATAGTCGTAAGCCGTGACCATGCAGATCTTTTTGCCGGACGACTTCAGGGCAACAAAGCCCGGAACGGTTAGGCGTTTTGCGGACATACCACCAATCGGGGTAAGCGGAGCGTAAGGGGCGCGGCACGCGGCTGCGTAATGCCTGGGCATTCTTACGGCATTGCAGGATGCTGGCAATGGGGGGTGCAACCGCAGCTGCCGTGCCCCGTGGGAACCAATCGCCCCCTAAGACAGCCCAGCGGCCCCATAGGTTCTCATAGAGAATCAAACCGGGGGGCCACCCAAGCAGTACACGGGAAAGAAGCCGTCCCGTCCTTGCCCGGCAATAGAAAAAGCGACGGCCGGTCGCCGGGGACCGGCCGTCGCCGTCGCAAAGACCAGGTTCTCTCCAATCAAGGCTAGAGAGACGCGTCTTGATTAACTACTTGCAGCAGCAGTCGCAGCAAGGAACCGGGCAGCAAACCGTCACCGGGACCTGCTTGCAGACCACCCGCGGCACGCAGCGGGTCACCGTGTAGGCCACCTGCTTGGGCACGCACCGCTTCACCAACACCTTCTGGGTGTAGTGCACCGGCTTGCACACCGTGTAGGGGACCTGCTTCACCCGCTGCTCGGGCACCATCTTGCAGACCGTATAGGAGACTTCCTTCACGCGCTGCTCGGGCACCAGCTTGCACACCGTGTAGGTGTACTCCTTCACCCGTTGCTCCGGCACCATCTTGCAGACCGTGTAGGAGACTTCCTTCACACGCTGCTCAGGCACCATCTTGCACACGGTGTAGGTGCACTCCTTCACACGGTGCTCCGGAACCATCTTGCAGACCGTGTAAGTGTACTCCTTCACGCGCTGCTCGGGAACCATCTTGCACACGGTGTAGGAAACTTCCTTCACACGCTGCTCAGGCACCATCTTGCACACGGTGTAGGTGCACTCCTTCACACGGTGCTCCGGAACCATCT
>ERZ777003.788-NODE-788-length-57174-cov-21.352195_pt1 | contig 57174 bp, 52 predicted proteins | sample MGYA00374956_ERZ777003 | MGnify/ENA primary metagenome ERZ777003 (study PRJEB29302, sample SAMN06268252) | bioreactor metagenome | isolation source: Joint BioEnergy Institute, California, USA | place: USA:Joint BioEnergy Institute, California, USA | collected...
AGCACGTCGTACTCGCCGAGGCGCAGGTCGCGGACGATCTGGATGCGCTCGAGCGTGTCGACCTCGGAGTGCAGGTAGCGCACGCGGAAGCCGTGCTCGAGGAGGTAGCCGGTCAAATCCTCGGCCATCTTCTTGGTGAGCGTGGTGACCAGCGTGCGCTCGCCGCGGTCGACGGTGCGCCTGATCTCGTTCATCAGATCGTCGATCTGGTTGCGGGTCTCGCGGACCTCGACCTCGGGATCGACGATGCCGGTCGGGCGGACGATCTGCTCGACGATGCGCGAGGACTTGGTGCGCTCGAACTCGCCCGGGGTCGCCGAGACCATCACGAGCTGGTTGATCCGCTCCAGGAACTCGCCGAACTTCAGGGGGCGGTTGTCGGCGGCCGAGGGCAGCCGGAACCCGTGCTCGATCAGCGTCATCTTGCGCGAGTGGTCGCCCTCGTACATGCCGCCGATCTGCGGGATCGTCTGGTGCGACTCGTCCACGAAGCAGACGAAGTCGTCGGGGAAGTAGTCGATCAGCGTGTGCGGGGGCGAGCCCGGCGGGCGGCCGTCGAGGATGCGCGAGTAGTTCTCGATGCCGGAGGTGAAGCCGAGCTCCTTGAGCATCTCGATGTCGTACTCGGTGCGCTGGCGCAGGCGGTGCGCCTCGAGCAGCTTGCCCTGGTCCTCGAACCACTTGACCCGCTCGTTCATCTCCTCGCGGATCTCGCGGACCGCGCGCTCGATCGTCTCCTCCTCGGTGACGTAGTGGGAGGCGGGCCAGACCGAGAAGTGGTCCAGGTTCTCGTCGAACACCTCGCCCGTGAGCGGGTCGAAGTGCTGGATCGACTCGACCTCCTCGCCGAAGAACTGCACCCGGTACGCCGACTCCGCGTAGGCGGGGAAGATCTCGAGCACCTCGCCCTTCACCCGGAACGAGCCGCGCACGAGGTTGGTGTCGTTGCGCTGGTACTGCATCGTGATCAGCTTGCGCAGCAGCTCGTCGCGGTCGATCCAGTCGCCCACCTTGAAGAGCTGCATCTGCTTGCGGTAGAGCTCGGGCGAGCCGATGCCGTAGATGCACGAGACCGACGCGACGATCACGACGTCGCGGCGCGCGAACAGGGCGGCGGTGGCGGCGTGGCGCAGGCGGTCGATCTCGTCGTTGATCGACGAGTCCTTCTCGATGTAGAGGTCCTGCGCCGGGACGTAGGCCTCGGGCTGGTAGTAGTCGTAGTAGCTGACGAAGTACTCGACCGCGTTGTCCGGGAAGAACTCCCGGAACTCGTTGCAGAGCTGCGCGGCGAGCGTCTTGTTGTGCGCGATGACCAGCGCGGGCCGCTGGATGCGCTCGATGGTCGCCGCCATCGTGAAGGTCTTGCCCGTGCCCGTGGCGCCGAGCAGGGTGAGGAACCGCTCGCCTGCATCCAGCCCCTCGGCGAGCTCGGCGATCGCCCGCGGCTGGTCCGCCGTCGGCGTGTACGCGGGGTTCAGACGGAACTCGGGCACGCAAACTGAATGTACCGCGGCGTGCCGGCGGCGCCCGCGACCCTGGTTTGATGCGAGGGATGCCGACGCCGAGGGAATCGCTCGCCGCGCTCGCCGGGACTTGCCTGCTGCTCGCGCTGCTCGCGGGGGCGCTCTTCGCCGGGTCCGAGTGGGGGCGCCCCGCGGCGCCGCCCGGCGGAGCGGCGGGCGAGCGGCCCGCGGCACGGCTCGACGCGGACGAGCTCGCCCGGCTGGGCCGGGAGCGCGCGCCGGAGGTGGCGCGGCGGGTCGAGCGCCTGCGCGGGCTGCGGTTCGACGCGGTGCCCGAGGCGCAGCTCTCCGACACCGAGGCGCTGCGCGCGGTGCTGGAGGAGCAGCTCGCGCGCCCCGCGGCGCAGCGCCGCCTCGCGCTCGCGGACGTGGAGCTGCGCCTGCTGGGCCTGCTCGAGCCCGGCCAGAGCGTCGGCGAGCTCGCGGCCGACACGAGCGGCGCGACCGCCGCCTACTACGACCCCCGCACGGACGAGCTGTTCCTGCTCGCCGATGCGGTTCCCGCGAGCCGGGGCGTCGCCGAGTTCGTACTCGCGCACGAGCTCACCCACGCGCTCGAGGACCAGCGCTTCGGGCTGGAGGACCCCGGGGTGCGGGCGGACGACGGGGAGCTCGCCCGCACGGCGCTGATCGAGGGCTCGGCGACCGCGCTCATGATGCGCTACGCAACCCGGCACCTCGACCCCGGCGACCTCGCGCTCGACGCCGGGGCGATCGACCCCGGGACCGAGGACATGCCGCGGTTCTTGCTGAGCCAGCTGCTCTTCGCCTACTTCGGCGGGCAGCGCTTCGTGGAGAGCCTGCTCGAGCTCAGCCCCGACTGGAAGGTGGTCGACCACGCCTACCGCAGCCGACCGCCGGTGAGCACCGAGCAGATCATCCACCCGGAGAAGTACCTGGCCGGCGAGCGCCCGCTGCCCGCGCCGCGCCCGGGGCGACCCGGCCCGGGCTGGCGGAAGGCCGACGAGGAGACGATCGGCGAGTTCGCCACCCGCGAGATCCTGCGCACCGCCCTCGGCTTTGCGGCGTCGCGCCGCGCGGCCGCCGGCTGGGGCGGCGACCGCTACGTGCTCTGGCGCCGCGCGGGGGCCGGCCCGGGCGCCGACGCGCACGCCGACCACGCCCTGGCGCTCGCCTGGCGCTGGGACACGCGGGCCGACGCGCTCGAGTTCGCGGGGGCGGCGCGCGCGTGGCTGACCGCGGGCCTCGACGGCACGCCTGAGGGCGCGGGCACGTGGCGCCTGCCGCAGGGCTGGGCGGCCCTGTCGGCGCACGGCGACGAGGTCCTGGTCGCGCTCGCCCCGACCCGCGCGGAGGCCGAGCGCATGACCCACCGCAACGTTCAGCCGTAGTCGTCGAAAAACGAAGGCCAGGGCTGAACGAGCGGAGCCGCGCGCGGAGGCCGAGCGCATGACCCACCGCAACGTTCAGCCGTAGTCGTCGAAAAACGAAGGCCAGGGCTGAACGAGCGGAGCCGCGCGCGGACGTTCAGCCCTGGTAGTCGAAATTCGACGACGAGGGCTGAACGAGCGGTTTTGGTGGTGCGGGGTTCGGGGCGAGCTCGATCCAGTCCCAGCGCCTGCCGCACAGGCGGCGCGCCGCGGCGCGCGGCGGGACCCCGATGAGCCCGTGGTCGCGCGGCTCGCTCGTGAGCACCACCGGGCCGGCGAGCGGGCGCGGGCCGCCGCTGCCCGGGCGGAGGTCGGGGCCCGAGAAGCGCAGCTCGACCTCGTGCCGGCCCGGGCCCAGGTCGAGCACCCCGAGCGGGGTGAAGCCGCCCTCGTGGTTCACCCGGTGGCGGGCCTCCCCCGCGCCCGCGCCGCCCACGCGCAGCTCGACGGCGCCGCGCACCGAGCCGCCCAGCCACGCGCGGTACGTGCCTCCACGGCGCAGCTCGACCGTCCCGAGCACGACCTCCGCCTCGCCCGGCTCGGGCACGCGCGCCGCGCCCTCGGCGAGCCGCGCGACCGCCGACGCGCCCGCGGGCGCTGCGAGGAGGACGTCGCCCGCCTCCGCGCGCGCCGCAAGTCCCCGCACCGCCGCGCACCGCGGGACGGCCGCGGGGTCGAGGGGCGTACCGAGCGGCAGGCGCGCGCGTGGCGGACGGGAGCCCGCGGGCCGCTCCCAGACCTCGTAGAAGCGGCCCGCCCAGGTGCGCTCGAACCCGCCGGGCGGGCGGCTCAGCCCCGGGTGGCGGCGCAGCACGAGCGCCCGGTAGGCGAACACCGCCTCGGCCTCGAAGCGGTCCAGGTCCGCGTAGAGGCCGCGCGCGAGCAGGCGCCCGCCGCGCAGGGGCACCCGCCGGCGGCGCAGCTCCGCGGGCGCCTCGGGGTCGGCCTCACGGAGGAAGTGGCGCGCCCCGTAGGGCTGGTACTCGGCGAGCAGCACGGGGCCCTTCCCTGCGAGCCGCTCGCCCACCTCCGCGAGCTCGCCGAGCTGGTCGCGGGGCGCGAGGCTCGCGCCCTGGTAGGCGAGCGCGTTCGACCAGGCCACGCCCGCGACGAGCGCGGCGAACACGGCGGCCCCCAGCGCCCTGGGCCGCCCCTCGAGCCAGGCCGCCCCGGCGACCCCGGCGGCCAGCGGCAGGGCGGGCGAGGCGACGGCGAGCGCCTTGGCGCCCACCCACGGCGACCCCGCCGCAAGCACCGCGAGCGCGACGGCGACCGCGCCGCCCACGTAGACGAGCGGGCCAGCCGCGCCCCGCCGCCACGCGAGCCACGCCCCGGCCGCCCCGGCGCCGGCGACGACCGTGATCAGCGCCGCGGCCAGGGCCGGGGCCTCGGCCGAGAACCGGAAGTCCGCGGCCGGCCAGACGCCCGCCAGGCGCTCGGGGCCGAGCGGCCCGGCGAGGTTGCCGAGCGCATCGCCGGCGGTGAGCGGCGCGGAGGTCGGGGGCAAGAGCCCGGCCGCAAGCTGCGGCGCGCAGAGGACGGCGAGCAGCGCGGCGAAGGCGGCCGCGCGGGCGGCCCCGGCGCGGGTGCCGCGCTCGCGCACGGCGAGGACCGCGCCCGCGAGCAGCGCCGGCACCGCCCACCCGAGGCCGCCCGCGCTCAGCCCCGCCACCAGGCCCGCAGCGACGACGGCCGGCGGCGCCAGCGCGCGCCACGGCCCCGCCTCCCGCGCCGCGCGCAGCGCGAGCGGCGCGAGCCCGGCGACGAGCGCCGCGGCGAAGACCTCCTTCGCCCCGCCCCACAGGTAGTAGCCGCAGAGCAGCGCCGCCTGCGAGGCGGTCACCGCGGCCAGCGCCCGCAGCGGGCGCGAGCGCACCGCGGCGCCGGCAAGCTCCCAGAGCGCGAGCGCGAGCAGCGCCCCGGCGAACGCCATGTAGGGCTGGACCGCCCAGGCCGGGTCGAGGCCCATGATGCGCGCGGCGGCACCGAACGGCACGAGCGCCCCGATCGGGTAGCCCTCCGCCAGGTTCACGGCGAGCGTCGCCTCGTAGGTCGACGGCGCGAGGCCACCGAGGTCGCGCCCGTGGCTGAGGGCGTGGTCGGCGAGCGCGAGCCAGGTGGCCGTGTCGTCGAGCTTCACGTAGCCCGCGAACGTGGCCTCGCCGGAGGCGACCACCGGCAGCGCGAAGCAGGCGAACGCGGCGCCCGCTACGGCGGCGGCGGCCGGGTCCGCCCGCAGCGGGCGCCGGGCGAGGGCGGCCCACCCCCACCCCGCCGCCGCGAGCCCGGCGAGCGCCGGGACCGCCGCCGGCGCCACCGCCGGCAGCGCGGCGAACGCCGAGCCCGTGACGGCGATCGCCGCGAGCCCGGTGACCGGCACGAGCGCACCGGGGATCCCCACGCCCGCCAGGCGCTCGACCAAAAGCCCCATCCCGGCCGCGAGCGCGGCCAGCAGCAGCGGCAGGGCTAACCAGGCGAGGAGGAGATCCACGCCCCCATGCCTACCGCACGCGATCGACTTTCCTCGTCCACGGGACCAGGAACCTCGATCACGGGCCGGGGCGGCGCGTCAGAGGCCGAGCTCGTCGGCGTAGTTCTCGCGGTATTCGCGGCGCTTCTCCAGGACCTGCTCGACGTAGGCCGCGGTCTCCGGAAACGTGATGTCGTCGATGTCCAGGTCCGCCCCGCCCCAGCGGTCCGCGTGCGCCATCCCGGCGTTGTACGCGGCGAGGGCGGCCTTCTCGTTGCCGTCGTAGCGGTCGAGCAGGTGCCGGAGGTAGAAGGTCCCGTAACGGATGTTGATGTCGGGGTCGGAGAGGTCGTCGACGACGAACGTGGTCCCGCCGCTCAGCCGCTCGATCACCTCGGCGGTGTCGGGCGTGATCTGCATGAGCCCGCGCGCCCCCGCGTGCGAGGTCTGGTCGCGGAAGCGCGACTCGGTGTAGATCACCGCGGCGATCAGCGCCGCGTCCACCCCCTTCTCCTTGGCCTGCTGACGGATGATGTTGTCGTGGCGCAGGGGCAGCGTGACCTCGAGGATCGCGTCGTCCACGTCGATGCGGCTCACGCCGAAGCCGATCCCGATCACGGCGAGCAGGGTGAGGAGCATCGGCATGACCGCCCGCCGCGGGCTCGCCTTCGCCCGGCCCCTGCGCACCCGGCGACGCCGCCCCAGCCCGCGCCGTGGCGCTGGCGAGCGGCGGGCTCTGGTGCGACGCGCGGTTGCGGCGCGGCGGCTCACGCCGCCCTCCGCGCGGCCACCAGCCGCGGCCACAGCGCGCGCAGGGCGGCCTCGAGGTCCTCGAGCGTGCCCTTGTTCTCCACCACGAACGTCGCGCGCGCCGCCTTCTCCTCCTCGCTGAGCTGACGCGCCGCCCTGCCGTCGACGTCGGTGGTGCCCCGCGCCCGGGCCCGCTCCGCGCGCAGCTCGTCGCCCGCGACCACGACCAGGGTCGCGTCGAAGAGGTCCTCCATCCCCGCCTCGAAGAGCAGCGGGACCTCGACGACCGCGAGCTCCGCGTCCGGAGGCAGCTCGGCGCGCCAGAGCCCCACCCGCTCGCCCACGAGCGGGTGCAGCAGGCCCTCTAGCCACTCGAGCTCGGCGGGGTCCGAGAACACGATGCGGCCGACCGCCGCGCGGTCGACCCGCCCCTCCGGGGCGACGGCGTCACCCCAGCGCTCGACGAGCCGCGCCTGGGTGGCGGGCTCGTCGAGAAGCTGGTGGACGACGGCGTCGGTCGAGAGCGTCACGGCGCCGAGGCGCTCGAGCGCCGCGAGCGCCGCCGACTTGCCCGACGCGATCGCTCCGCTGAGACCGATGAGCGCTGGGCCCGGCGCCGTCAAGGCGCCGTCCTCAGCCCTGCTCGCTGGGCTCCTCGCCCCCCTCCTCGGCGGGGGGAGCGTCGGAGAAGACTTCCTCGGAGAGGCCCAGGTCGGGGACGTCGGCGCCGCCGGAGACCGCCTCCTGCTCGCGCTGCGCCTGCTCCTGGGCGGCCTGCTCCGCGGCGAGGGTCTGCTTGAGCTCGTCGGGGATCAGGTCACGCAGCGGCAGGTTCTGGCTCTCCGCGCGCTTGATCGAGAGCGAGATGCGGCGCCGCTCCTCGTCAATCTCGAGGATGCGGACCCACTTCATGTCGCCCGGCTGGACGACCTCGCTCGGCGTCTCGACGTGGTGCTCGGCGAGCTCGGAGATGTGGACCAGGCCCTCGATGCCCGGGATGATCTCGACGAAGGCGCCGAAGGCGACGACCTTGGTGACCTTGCCCTCGAGCACGTCGCCCACGCGGTACTCGTTAAGCACCTTCTGCCACGGGTCCTCCTGCGTCTGCTTGAGGCCGAGCGAGATGCGCTGGCGCTCGCGGTCGATGTCGAGCACCTTGACCCGCACGACGTCGCCGATCGAGAGCACCTCGGACGGGTGGTTGACGTGGCTCCAGGAGAGCTCGGAGATGTGGATGAGGCCGTCGATGCCGTCGAGGTCGACGAAGGCGCCGAAGTCGACGATGTTCGAGATCTTGCCCTCGACGATCATGCCCGGCTGCAGGCGGCCGAGGATCTGCTCGCGGACCTCCTTGCGCTCCTCCTCGAGCACCGCGCGCCGCGAGAGCACGACGTTGTTGCGGCTGCGGTTGAGCTCGATGACCTTGCACTCGAGGGTCTGGTTGCGGAACTCCTCGAGGTTGTGCACGCGGCGGATGTCCACCAGCGACGCCGGCAGGAAGCCGCGCACGCCGAGGTCGAGGATGAGGCCGCCCTTGACGACCTCGATGACCGTGCCCTCCACGGGCTCGCCGGTCTCCGCGGCCGCCTCGATCTTGCGCCAGGCCTTCTCGAAGCGGGCGCGCTTCTTGGAGAGGACGAGACGCCCCTCCTGGTCCTCCTTGGTGAGCACGAGCGCGTCGACGCGCTCGCCGAGCTCGACCTCCTCGGCGGGGTTGACCGAGCGCCGAATCGAGAGCTCGTTCGCCGGGATGACTCCCTCGGACTTGTAGCCGATGTCGACGAGGACCTCGTCCTTGTCGATGCGGACGACCTCGCCGCTGACCACATCGCCCTCCTCGAAGGGCTTGATGGTGGCGGCGTAGTTGGGAACCATCCTGCCGTCGACCTCGATCATGAGGTCGCCGCTACCGGCGGGATTGGCTTCGGATTCGGACTCGATCAGGGTTTCGGTTGCAGACACGAAGGCCAATGATGGCAGATGCGATTTGGAAGTCGCAGCCCGCCTTCCTCAGTAGAGGAACATGGGCTTGCCGTCGACCTCGTTGACCCGCGGCCGGTAGCCCTCCTTGTCGTAGAAGGAGTCCACGTCGACCCGCTTCTCGCCCTGCGCCGGGGTGTCCGCGGACACCGTCGTGTAGCGGCCCTCGCGCAGCGCGACCATGAGGCCGGACTTGCCCGCGAGGATCTGGTCGACGGCGATGTTGCCGAAGGTGGTGCCGACCATCCGGTCGAGCGAGTCGGGCGCGCCGGCGCGCATCATGTAGCCGAGGTTCTGCGAGAGCGTGTCGATGCCGGTGAGCTCCTTGAGCTTCGCGGCGACGACCATGCCGATGCCGCCGAGCTTGCGGTGGCCGTAGGCGTCCTCCTCGCCGCTCAGCATCATCTCGCCGCCCTGCTCCTTGGCGCCCTCGGAGACCACGACCATCGCGTAGTTCGAGGGGTTGCGCCTGCGGTCCTCGACGACCAGCTCGGCGACGCGCTCGATGTCGAACGGCACCTCGCTGATCAGCGCGCGGTCGGCGTCGGCGAGGTAGGCGGAGATGAGCGCGGTCTCGCCCGAGTAGCGGCCGAAGAGCTCAACCACCGCGATGCGCTCGTGCGAGCCGGTGGGGGTGCGGAGCTGGTGGATCGCCTCGACGGAGCGGGTGACCGCCGTCGAGAAGCCGATGCAGTAGTCCGTGCCATACACGTCGTTGTCCATCGTCTTCGGCACGGCCACGACCGGGACGCCCTCCTGGTGCATCCGCACGCCGTAGGAGAGGGTGTCGTCGCCGCCGATCGGGATCAGGGTGTCGATCCCGAGGCGCTCGAGGACCTTGAGCACGTGCGGCGTGCAGTCAGCGGTGCCCGTCTTCGGGTCGTACTCGTACTTGCCCTCGAGGAACTCGGGCATCATCGCCGGCTTCACGCGGCCCGGGTTGGTGCGCGAGGTGTGCAGGTGCGTGCCGCCGTACCGGTCGATCGTGCGCACGCTGGTGCGCGTCAGCGGGCGGAAGCACTCGGAGTTCTCCTCGTCGGAGCGATCGAGGTCGAAGTTCAGCAGGCCTCCCCAGCCGCGCGTTATGCCGATGACCTCATGGCCGGCTTCCTCTGCGCGGTTGACGATGGCCTTGATGCAGGGGTTGAGCCCAGGGACGTCACCCCCGCCGGTCAGTACTCCGATCCTCATCTACACCTCCACTTCGGCGTGAGCGCCTTTCGCTCACTTTCGCCTTCTCCTCGCCGTGCTTTATACCGAAGAACGAACCAAGTCGTCGTCTCGGTCACGGTAGCGGCCTGCGCTCCGTCTTCCCTGGTGAACACCCGACAAGAGCGGAGGCGCAGATGCTCAACCGAGTCCTCTACACCCACGTACCGGTCAGCGACCAGGACGAGGCCCTCGCCTATTACACCGAGGTCCTCGGCCTCGAGAAGCGCGTCGACAACCCCGTCCCGGAGGGGCCGCGGTTCCTCACCGTCGGCGTCCGCGGCCAGGACCTCTCCCTCGTCCTGTGGCCCGGCGAGCCCGCCGTCGCCGAGCCCGCCTTCGGGCGCGCCCCGGCGACCTACACGCTCGAGACCGACGACTGCGAGCGCGCGTACGCCGAGCTCTCCGCGCGGGGCGTGCGGTTCGTGACCGGCGTGCTCGAGTTCCCGTGGGGGCGGGTCGCGGTCTTCGAGGACCCCGACGGCAACCGCCTGCAGATCCGCGAGGGCCGCTAGCCGCCCGTCCCCGGCGCCCCGCGGAGCGCGCCGCGGGGCGCCCCCGTCGGAGTCGCGCGCGCAAGCTGCCAGAATCGAGCGCCGTGCCCAAGCGAGCGACGAAGAGAGGCGCGGAGCGCACGCCGATCGGCGGCTCCTACGACGTGATCATCTGCGGGGCGAGCTTCGCCGGGCTCACCGTGGCCCGCCAGCTCGCGGGCAGCGGTGCCCGGACGCTCCTGCTCGACCGCTACGAGATCGGCGAGCGCCAGACCTCGGCGTGCGGGATCCCGACGAGTTGGCTGCGCGCGATGGGCCTCGAGGCCTCGGCGCGCCAGGAGTTCCACACGCTCGTCATCCACACGCCGCACGGGACCTCGCGCTACAAGCTGCCGTGGTCGTTCACCACGTTCGACTACCGCGAGCTCTGCGACCTTCTGTTCGCCGACTGCGACTGCGAGTTCGAGACCGCGGCGGTGAGCGGCCAGCGCCCCGGCGAGGGCGACGAGATCGCGGTCGAGACCGACCGCGGCACGGTCTCTGCGCCCCTCGTCGTCGACGCCCTCGGCTGGAAGCGGGTGCTCGCCGGCAACGCCTACCAGCCGCCCGACGCGCCGCTCTCGCGGGGGCTCGAGGTGCACCCGCCCGGCAGCGGGCAGGACATGGAGATCTGGATCGACCGCCGCTACGTGCCCGCGGGCTACGGCTGGTCGTTCCCGGCGCGCGACGAGGTCCGCGTGGGCGTCGGCTCGTTCGACCCCCGCTTCCACGTCAAGCGGACCACGGTGCTGCTCGCGGAGGACCTGGGGCGCGACGCCGTCCGCTACCAGGGCAACTGGATCCCGCACAAGCTGCGCCGCGCGACCGAGGGCAACGTCTTCTTCGTGGGCGACTCCGCGGGCCACTGCCTGCCGCTCACGGCCGAGGGCATCCGCACCGCCTTCTACTTCGCGATCGCGCTCGGCGAGGAGCTGCGCGCGGTCGTCGAGGGCCGCAAGGACCGCGCCGCCGCGCTGCGCGACTACGCCGCGTTCAGCGACGCGCACGAGTGGAAGTACCGCTGGATGCTGCGCGCCCAGCGAGCCGTCCCCCGCCTGCCCGCCCGCGCCCAGCGGGCGCTGATCGCGACCGTCGGCGTGGACGCGTTCGTGCGCTGGTCGTTCGGCCACTACCTGAAGATCGCCCCGCCCGAGTACGCGGAGCGCTACGTGCGCATCCCGAGCCGCGCCAAGGCGCCCGCGGCGAGCGCCGCCTGACCGAGCCCCGCGCCTCCGGGGGCCCGCCGGCGCGCCGCGCGCGGCGGCTTAATCCACGCTTGCTTCATAAGCCTGTCGGCTGATAGTCATTTGCGCATGCTTGGAGGAGAGTCCGTGCGGCGCGCCGCGCTCCGCACACAACGTCGTTCGTGGTCCCTCTTCGCCGCGCTGCTCGCCGTGGGCGCGCTGCTCGCCTGGGCCCCGCCCCCGCCGGCCCAGGCGGCGCCGCTGCAGGTCCGCGGCGACTCGGACCAGGTGCACGAGCTCGTCGAGTCGGTGACCTCGAACTTCCCGAACTACGACAGCGCGACCGAGAACATCGAGTTCCTCAGGGACCGCGACCCGACCAAGAAGTGGTACGCGCGGAACAGCGGGCAGCCCACGCCCGCGAACCCGGTGTGGGCGATCTACACGCTGTCCGAGCCCGCCAAGGTGACGGCCTACTCGCTCACCTCGGCCAACGACGCCCCGGAGCGCGACCCCAAGGACTGGACGATCCTCGGCAGCAACGACCCGGCGGCCGCCGCGGACGCGAACCACGCCTCCTGGGTCCAGCTCGACGCGCGCCGCGACGAGCGCTTCCAGGCGCGCTTCCAGCGCAACATCTACGCGATCCAGAACCCGGGCACCTACCGCTACTACCAGCTCCGGGTCACCGCGAACCTCGCGAACAGCACGGCGTCGAACAACACGCGGTTCCAGGTCGCCGACTGGACGCTGCGCAGCGACGCGCCCGGCTACGGCTCGGCCCTGATCACGTCCGAAACTGAGTGGTCGTACCTCGACGACGGGACGGTCGACCCCTCCCCCGGCCCCGACCGCACGGCCTGGACGCAGGTCGGCGCCTCGCTGCCGAGCACCTGGAAGACCGGCCTGGGCCCGTTCGGCGCCAAGAACGGGGGCACGGACCTGGGCGCGGGCTTCCCGGTCACGACGCTGCTGAAGCACTACCTGGACGGCGCCTCCGCGCCGGTCGTCCCGGCCTACTTCTTCCGGACCACCTTCGAGCTCGACCAGGCCGCGCTCGACTCGATCAAGGGCCTCTACGGGTCGCTGGTCCACGACGACGCCGTGGCGATCTACATCAACGGCGTCGAGGTCTACGCCGACTACGAGGGCTCGACGGTCACGCAGAACCTGCAGTACGCGGGCGGGACGCTCACCGACCCGCGGACCAAGGCCTTCGTGATCCCGGCGGACGCCCTGCGCGTCGGCGAGAACGTGGTCGCGGTCGAGCTCCACAACGTCAACGACACGAGCTCGGACATCTACCTCGCGCTGCCGACCCTGGCGGCGATGAGCGAGCGGGTGCCGGCGCCGTACACGAGCGCGCAGCTCAACCGCCACTACGCCTCGGACGACATGCCTCCCGGGGACAACGGGGGCGATTTCTTCGTCGACCTGCTCGACGGCTTCGCCGACCTCCTCACCTACCACCCGCACATCCTCGCCGCCAACTTCGACCTGCCGATCAGCGAGCCGCTGGTCGCCGCCAACGACAAGGTCGCCGTCGCCATCAACAACGGCGCCGTCGGCCACTCGGCCAAGATCGCGCAGGCGATCGCGGACGCCGACGGCCAGGCGTACGCGACCATGGCCGACGGCTTCGGCACCGTGCTCGGGCCGCTGTACGCGCAGGCCCTGAACCAGGGCATGCTCCCCAAGACCAGGGCGCTCCTCGGCACGCTGATCGAGCGCGGCCGCGACCACGAGCCGGCCAAGGCCGCGTACGCGTACAAGCGCCCGTACAACCGCCTCGGCTTTGCCACGGGCTCGCAGTGCGCGACGTTCACGGGTGCCGGGCGGATCGAGCGCAACTACACCGGCAGCTACTCCGGGCTGTGCACGAACGGCTCGTTCCCGAGCGGCCACGCGAACCACGGGTACGCGCAGGGCACCGTGCTCGCGACGCTGATCCCGGAGCTCGCCCCGCAGATCCTCCACCGGACCTCGGAGTACGGGAACAACCGGATCGTCCTCGGCTTCCACTACCCGCTCGACGTCATGGGCGGCCGCATCGCGGGCCAGTCCACCGCGGCGCAGCGCTGGGCCGACCCCGAGTTCCGCGAGCTGATCGAGGAGGCGAGCGAGGAGCTCCACGACATCCTCGGCGAGGCCTGTGAGGACGCGGGCTACAGCCGCGACCTCGAGGAGTGCGCGGAGGCGGGCGACATCGTCTCCGACGAGGAGGCGCTCGAGATCTACACCGAGCGGCTCACGTACTCGACCTACACGCTCGCCGACGGCAGCCGGCACGAGGGATTCCCGCCCGTCTACCAGGTCTACCTGGACACGCCGGCGGAGATCCCCGCCGAGGCGGCGGACCTCCTGCGCTCGGCGTTCCCGGACCTCACGGACGAGCAGCGCGAGCTCGTGTTGAAGGCGACGGCGGCCCCGGGCGGCTACGCGCTCGACAAGACCAAGGACGGCAAGCCGAGCTGGCAGCGGATCAACCTGCTGGCGGCGATGATCGCCGACGTCGAGATCGACCAGCACGGCAACACGATCGTCAACGGCCGCAACATGGGCGGCGGCACGCCCGTCGAGGCCACGCTGACCGCCGCTACGCGGGCCACGACCTACAACGTCCCGGCCAAGGTGAGCGTCCAGGTGAGCGCTCCGGGCATCGTGCCCGAGGGGATCGTGCGCGTGAGCGGGGGCGCCACGGAGCTCGCGGCGGCCGAGCTCGCGGACGGCGCGGCCGAGCTCGAGCTGCCCCGGGCGCTGCCCGCCGGCAAGCACACGCTCACCGTCACCTTCGAGCCCAGCTCGGTGGGCGTGACGGCGCCGCCGCCGCAGGAGCTCGAGCTCCGGGTGAAGAAGGCCAAGGCGGCGCTCGCCGGGGTGGCGATCAAGAAGGGCAAGCGCCGCAAGAACCGCATCGCCAAGGGCGCCAAGGCTGCGGTGCAGGTGGTCCTGCGCGGCGTGGGCGCCGCCGCCCCGACGGGCAAGGTCCAGGTCAAGGTCGGCAAGGCGAAGCTCGGCTCGGCGCGGGTGCGCGAGCGCGGCAAGCGCTACGTGGCCCTGGTCAGGTTCAAGGCGCGCAAGGCGGGGCGGATCGTGATCGCCTACTCGGGCTCGCCCAACCTGCGCAAGGCGACCTACAGGACCGCGATCGCGGTGCGCTGATCGCGGGCGCGGCGCGGCCCCGGTCGCGCGCCGCGCGCGGCCGGGGCCGCGCCCCTACTTGACCTCGAGCCAGTCGCGGCCGATGCCCGCCTCGACGACGAGGGGCGGGTCGAGGTCGAACGCGGCGACCATCTCCCCCTTGACGAGCTCCGCCGCCTCCTCGACCTCGTCCTCCGGCCCCTCGAAGAGCAGCTCGTCGTGGATCTGCAGGACGAGCCGGGTGCGCATCCCGGCCTCGGCGAGGGCCCGGTGGCAGCGGACCATGGCGAGCTTGATGATGTCGGCGGCGGTGCCCTGGATCACCGTGTTCACGGCGAGCCGCTCGCCCAGCAGGCGCCGCTGGCGCTGGTTGGAGCGCAGCTCGGGGATCCGCCGGCGGCGGCCCATCAGGGTCTTCACGAAGCCCTCCTTCTCGGCGCGCGCGATCGTCTCGTCGATGAAGCGGCGCACGGCCGGGAAGCGCTCGAAGTAACGGTCGATGTAGTCGGCGGCCTCCTCGCGCGAGATCTGCAGCCGGTCGGCGAGCCCGAAGGCGGAGAGGCCGTAGGCGATGCCGTAGTTGACCATCTTCGCCTTGGAGCGCTCGGCGGGCGTGATCGCGTTCGGGTCGGCGCCCACGATGCCCGCGGCCGTCGCGCTGTGCACGTCCTCGCCGGAGGCGAAGATCTCGCGCAGCACCTCCTCGTTGGCGACGTGCGCGAGCACGCGCAGCTCGACCTGGTTGTAGTCGCAGGAGATCAGGAGGTTGCCCTCCTCGGCGACGAAGCAGGAGCGGACCGGCCGGCCGACCTCCGAGCGGATCGGGATGTTCTGGAGGTTGGGGCTCGTGCTCGAGAGCCGACCCGTCGCCGCGGTGACCTGGCTGAAGACCGTGTGGATGCGCCCCGTCTCGGGGTCGACGTACTCGGGCAGCGCGTCGAGGTAGGTGTTCTTGAGCTTGGTGAGCTCGCGCCACTGCTCGACGGCCGGCACGATCGGGTGCTCGTCGCGGATCTGCGCGAGCACGCGGGCGTCGGTGGAGAAGCCCGTCTTCCCCCGCCGCTTGCGCGTCAGGCCGAGCTCGTTGAAGAGCACCTGGGCGAGCTGCTGGGGCGAGCCGATCGTGAACTCGTGCCCAGCGGCCTCGTAGATCCGCTTCTCGAGCTCGGCGATCCGCTCCTCCAGGCCGGCCCCGATGCTGCGCAGCCGCTCCAGGTCGAGCCGCAGCCCGGCGCTCTCCATCGCGACCAGCACCTCGATCAGGGGCAGCTCGACCTCGCGCATGACGCGCTCGAGCCCGAACTCCTCGAGCTGCGCGCGCTGGCGCTGCGCGAGCTCCCAGGTGAGCCGGGCCTCGACCGCAGGGTCGGCCGCCTCGGCGGGCTCGGTCCCGAGCTCGAGCTGGCCCTCGGTGGGCGGCGCCGGAGCGTCGGCCGAGCGGGCTGCGATGCCCGCGTCGGCGGCGAGCTCCTCGAGGACGTAGGTGCGCCGCGCCGGGTCGATCAGGTAGGCGCCGATCTCCGTGTCGTACTCGACCTCCAGCTCGCCCGGGGCGGACGCCAGCAGCCCGTGGCGGCCCTGGCCGCCCAGCCCCTTGGCGTCGTGGGCGACGAGCGGCCGCCCGCGCAGCTTCGCGGCGAGCGCCGCCAGATCGTCGGCGGGGCCGGTGACGACCCGCTCCCCGTCGGTCGCGGCCCAGCGGCCGCCGGCGATCGCGATCGCGATCGGGCCCTCCGCGAGGTCGGCGGGCTCGCCCTCGACCGCCTCGACGGCGATCGTCTCGTCGACCGTGCGGCCCGGCACCGCGCCGTCCCACTCCTCCTCGAGGCGCTGGATCACGGAGCGCAGCTCGAACTCGGCCGCGAAGTCGCGCAGCCTGCTCAGGTCGGGCCCCGGCGTGTTCTCGATCACGTCGTCGGGGACCTCGACGTCGAGCTTCATCGTCGCGAGCCGCTTGGAGATGCGCGCGTCGTCGGCGTGCTCGATCAGGTTCTGCTTGCGCTTCGCGCCCGAGATCTGGTCGACGGACTCGAGCACCCCCTCGAGCGAGCCGAACTGCTGCAGGAGCTGGGCCGCGGTCTTGTCGCCGATCCCGGGGACGCCCGGGATGTTGTCGGAGGTGTCGCCCTTCAGCCCGATCAGGTCGGGAACCAGCTCCGGCGGCACCCCGTAGCGCTCGATCACGCCCTCGCGGTCGTACACCTTCGTGTCGGTGACCCCGCGGGAGGTGGTCATCACGCGGACGCCGTCGCCGACGAGCTGGTAGACGTCGCGATCGCCCGAGACGATCATCACGCGCTCGCCGCGCTCGCGGGCGCGCGTCGCGAGCGTCGCGATCACGTCGTCGGCCTCGTAGCCCTCGACGCGCACGTTGCGGAAGCCGAAGGCCTCGACGAGCGGCGCCAGGTGCGGCCACTGCTCGCGGAGCAGGTCCGGCCGCGGGGGGCGCTGGGCCTTGTACTCCTTGTACTCCTCCTCGCGGCCCGACATGCCCGCGTCCCAGGCGACGATGACGGCGCGCGGCCTGTACTCGACGAGCAGCTTCGCGAGCATCGAGGCGAACCCGTAGATCGCGTTGGTAGGCCGCCCGTCGGCGGTCGCGATCGAGTCCGGGAGCGCGAAGAAGGCACGGTAAGCGAGGCTGTTCCCGTCGATCAGGAAGAGCTCGCCGTCGCCGTTCTCGGAGCGGGCCGCCACGACGCCCCGATCTTATGGAGGCGGGCGGCGCGCAGCGGGAACCGCGAGCGAGCGGGGACCTCGCGACTTATAGTTCGCGCCGGATGGCGAGCCCAGTGAGCGCCCAGTTCTCGGTGACGGTCCGCGTCGAGCTCGACGCGCGGCAGGAGCCGATCGCCCAGGTCACCGCCGCGATCGCGCAGGCCGGCGGGGCCCTGCAGAGCGTCGACCTCGTCCCCGGCGCGGGCAGCGAGGGCAAGCGCGTGCGCGAGTTCACCGTCGACGCGCGCGACCAGGCCCACTGGGAGGAGATCATGCGCGCGATCGGGTCGACCCGCGGGGCGCGCGTGCTCGACTACGTCGACCGCACGCTGGCGATCCACCGCGGCGGCAAGATCGAGATGCACAACAAGTACCCGCTGAAGACGCGCGGGGACCTCTCGATGGCCTACACGCCGGGCGTGGCGCGGGTCTGCCAGGAGATCGCGGCCGACCGCGCGAAGGCGTTCGACTACACGATCAAGAAGAACACCGTGGCGGTGGTCTCCGACGGCTCGGCGGTCCTCGGGTTGGGCGACATCGGCCCGGAGGCGGCGATGCCGGTCATGGAGGGCAAGGCGATGCTCTTCAAGGAGTTCGCCGGGGTCGACGCCTTCCCGATCTGCCTCGACACCAAGGACCCCGACGAGATCGTCGAGACCGTGCGCCTGCTGGCGCCGACCTTCGGCGGGATCAACCTGGAGGACATCTCGGCCCCGCGCTGCTTCGAGATCGAGGACCGCCTCAAGGAGGTCCTCGACATCCCCGTCTTCCACGACGACCAGCACGGCACGGCGGTGGTGACGATGGCCGCCCTCTTCAACGCGCTCAAGATCGTCGGCAAGCCGATCGAGAGCCTGCGGGTGCTGGTCGTCGGGCTCGGCGCCGCGGGCATCGCGGTCACGAAGATGATGCTCGCCTCGGGGGTCAGGCACGTGATCGGGTGCGACCGCATGGGCGCGGTCTCGACCGAGCGCGCGGACTACCAGTCGGGCGAGATGAGCGAGATCAAGCGCTGGTACGCCGAGAACTCGAACCCCGACAAGCTGCAGGGCTCGCCCGCGGACGTGATCGAGGGCTGCGACGTGTTCATCGGCCTCTCCGGGCCGGGGATCATCGAGCCCGAGGCGCTCGGGCGGATGGCCGACGACGCGATCGTGTTCGCGATGGCGAACCCCACGCCGGAGGTCATGCCCGAGGAGGCGGAGCCCTACGTGCGGATCATGGCGACGGGGCGCTCCGACTACCCGAACCAGATCAACAACGTCCTCTGCTTCCCCGGCATCTTCCGGGGCGCGCTCGACGCGGGCGCCTCGCAGATCACCGAGCCGATGAAGCTCGCGGCGGCGCGCGGCATCGCCGAGTGCGTCGACGAGGAGGATCTGAACGAGGACTACATCATCCCCTCGGTGTTCGACCGCGACGTCGCGCCGGCCGTCGCGCGCGCGGTCGTCGAGGAGGCGCGCAAGTCGGGGCTCGCCCGCTTCTCCGAGGAGACGGGCACCTTCTCCGCCATCCGCTAGCGGGCGGGCTGGCCCGGGCGGCCGCGCGCACCTAGACTGCGGGTGCGCATGCGCGTCCTGGTCACAGGGGCGAGCGGATCGATCGGCTCGGCCGTCTGCGCGGCGCTGCTCGAACGGGGCGCTGAGGTCGTGGGCCTGAGCCGCGACCCCGAGCGCGCCCGGGCCCGCGGCCCGCGGGTCCACTGGCACGCGTGGCGCCCGGTGGACGAGCCGGCGCCGGCGGAGGCCGTTGCGGGCGCCGACGCGGTGATCAACCTCGTCGGCGAGGAGATCAACCAGCGCCTCACGGACGCGGCCAAGCGGCGCATCTACGACAGCCGCGTGCGCGCGACCGCGAACCTGGTGGAGGCGATCCGCGCGGCGCCCGAAGCCGAGCGCCCCAAGGTCCTGGTCAGCCAGTCGGCGGTGGGCTACTACGGGGACTCCGGCGACCGCGAGCTGGGCGAGGACGCACCGGCCGGCGACGACTTCCTGGCGCGGCTCGTCGTGGACTGGGAGGCGGCGGCGCGCCCGGCGGAGGAGCTGGGCGTGCGGCTCGCGGTCGTCCGCACCGCCCCCGTCCTCAACCCCGAGCACGGCCTCCTCGCGGAGCTCCTCCTGCCGTTCCGCCTGGGGCTGGGCGGGCCGCTCGCGGGCGGGAACTGGCACATGCCGTGGATCCACCGCGACGACGCGGTCGGTCTGCTCCTGTGGGCGGCGGAGGAGGAGCGTGCCTCAGGGCCCCTGAACGGCAGCGCCCCCGGGCCGGTGACCAACAAGGAGTTCTCGCGCGCCCTGGGCCGCGTGCTCGGGCGGCCGGCGGTGGTGCCGGTGCCGCGGGCGGCGGTCGCCGTGCTGCGCGGCGGCGAGCTCGCGCGCGCCGTCACGTCGAGCATCCGCGCCGTGCCGCGGCGCCCGCTCGAGCTGGGCTTTCGGTTCCGGTTCCCCGAGGTGGAGCCGGCCCTTCGAGACCTGCTCGGGCGCTAGGGGAGCGGGTCAGGCGCCCGCTTGGAACGGGTCGTCGAAGGCCGCTGCGACGGACTCGCGGTCGAGCGGGTCCTCGGCGCCGTCGATCGCCCCGAGGACCGCCCGCATGGCCCGCCTGCCGTAGGCGGCCACGCTGCCCGCCGGGCGGGGCGCGCAGTCCCGTCCGTCGGGGGCCGCCGGGGGCGCGGGCACGTGGAGCAGGCCCGCCTCGCGGGCGATCGCCCCGGCGGTCTCGCTCGCGAGCGGGTCGAGCTCGCCCACGTACGCGACCGCGGTGGAGTCCTCGGCGGCGCGGCGGGCGCTCTCTCCCACCGCGGCCTGCTCGAGGCCGCAGCGGCGCGCCGGCGTGCGCAGGACCTCCAGGCGCACCTCCACCCCGCCCGCCTCGCCGCCGGCGTCGGCGAGGGCCTCGCGGGCCCCGTCCACGAGCGCGTCGCCCGCCCCCTCCCACCCGGGCCCCCGGGGCGCGCTCACGTACACGGTGAGGACGGGGTCGCCCGCGTCGTCGCCGCCCGTCGCGCAGCCCGCGAGCGCCGCCACGGCCGCGAGGGCGAGGAAACGGATGAGTCGGCTGGGCACCGCTGTATAGTCGCCGCCGATGCAGACCCTCGTCAATCGGCCATGAGGATCGGCGTTCTGACAGCAGGCGGTGACTGCCCAGGGCTGAACGCGGTGATCCGCGCCGTGGCCCGGTCGGCCATCCAGAACGGCGACGAGGCCATCGGGATCCTGCGCGGCTACGAGGGCCTCGCCAAGCGCGAGTACAAGCCCCTCGACATGCGCACGGTCGCGGGCATCCTGCACCTGGGCGGCACGATCCTGAGCACATCGAGCTTCGAGCCGCACCGCGAGAACGCGGTCGACGACGTGAAGCGGGCCTTCGAGGAGGACCGGCTCGACGCGGTCGTCGCGATCGGCGGCGAGCACACGATGTGGATCACGCGGAAGCTGTACGAGGAGGACGGCCTGCCGGTCGTCGGCGTGCCCAAGACGATCGACAACGACGTGGTGGGCACCGACTACACCTTCGGCTTCGACACGGCCGTGCAGGTCGCGACCGACGCGATCGACCGCCTCCACACGACGGCGCAGTCGCACGACCGGCTGATGGTCGTCGAGGTGATGGGCCGCAACAGCGGCTGGATCGCCGTGCACGCCGGCATCGCCGGCGGCGCCGACGGGATCGTCATCCCCGAGGTGGTGACCACCGTCGAGGAGCTCGCCGAGGGCATCCAGAAGCGCCACGAGCGCGGCAAGGACTTCTCGATCATCGTCGTCGCCGAGGGCGCGAAGCTCGCGTTCGCGTCGGGCGAGGAGCGCCTCATCCAGCCCGTCGACTCCACGGACGAGTACGGCTACCCGCGCCTCGGCGGGATCGGCGCCGCGCTCGCCAAGGAGCTCGAGCAGCGCACCGGGTACGAGGCGCGCGTGACCGTGCTGGGCCACGTCCAGCGCGGCGGCACCCCGACCTCGACCGACCGCATCCTCGCGACCCGCTACGGCGCCAAGGCCTACGAGATGGTCAAGAACGGCGAGTTCGGCCGCATGGCGGCGATCCGCGGCTCGGCGATGACCTCGGTCCCGCTCGCCGAGGTCTCGGGCATCAAGGAAGTCGACCTCTCGCTGCTGGACATCGCGAAGCGGTTCTTCACGTAGGCGCGGGGGCGCCGAGCCGCGACATCAACCTTTCGACGGTTGATCCCACCGAATGTCGAAGTCGCGCAGGGCGCATTCGCGACGTCGACTTTTCGACGGTTGATCCCACCAAAGGTTGAAGTCGCGGGTCAGGCGGCGGCGCGCTGCGCGAGCACGCTCGTGATCCGCGCGAGCACGGCGTGCGGCTCGTCGATGAGCTGCCGCCAAGTGACGCGGATGACGATGTAGCCGCGCGCGGCGAGCTCCGCGTCCCGGCGCTTGTCGGCCTCGATGCGCGAGGGCAGCGAGTGGTAGGTCGCGCCGTCGACCTCGACGATCACCCGCTCGCGCCGCCAGAGCATGTCCACGCGGTACGGGCCGATCTGGACCTCGGTCTCCGGGTGAGGGAGCCCAGCGGACCGGACCAGCTCCAAGAGGCGCTTGTGCGCCTCGCCGATCGTCCACGACGGCGGCGCGTCGCGCTCGACCAGGAAGCGGACCTTCTTGATCCCGCGCCGGCCCGCGTGCCGATCGACGAGCCTGGCCATCTCGTCGCGGTCGTAGAAGCCCTGGATCAGGCCCTCCTCGTAGGCCTTGGCGACCGTGTACCGGTCCGCAGTCGCCGCCAGGTCGATCACCGCGCGGGCGGCGCTGGTCACCGGGACGCCGCGCAGAACGGTGAGCTCGTCCTCGGCGACCTCTTCGGCCCTGTGGACGCGCACGCCTCGCGGGCCCTTGGGACGCCTGCCCAGCACAGTGACCTCGAGCGGCGTGCCCGGAGCGGCGGGAACGAGCTCCCAGTGCTCGCAGCAGCACCGGTGCGACAGGTAGGCGCCCGCTCCACACGCCAGGACAGCGGCCATGCGCCGCGCGTCCGCACCGCCGACCGGCTGGCCGACCGAGTACACACCTCGGTGGATCTGGTGGAGGCGCCCGGTGCCAAGCCAGTCCGAAACGGTCGCAGCCGGTACGCCCGCGGCGAGCAGGTCCCTGCGAGTTACGAGCCCTTGCTGGCGCGCAGCGATGGAGACGATCTGACGCCACCGGCTGCGAGTCGAGCGGACCGTTCCAGCCGCTCCCCCGGCCCGTGCGCCCCCGAACGGGATCCACCTGCGTATTGCCTTTTGCCTCGTGCCCATGCCGTCGTCAACCCCGGCGCGGCACGAGGCGCCCCCTCCCCGACTTCAACGTTTCGTGGGATTAACCGTCTAAACGTTGATGTCGCGAAGCGCGCTCACACGAGATCGACCTTTCGTGGGATCAACCGTCGAAAGGTCGAAGTCGCGGTGCGGGCCGGCCGGGCCGCCCTACGAGCGGAAGTACTCGAAGATCGGCTGCGCCCAGCGGTCGAGCACGCCGTTGAAGAGCACGAAGAGGTAGATGATCGCGGCGACCGTGCCGCCCAGGCTGAACGCGTAGGCGGTGAGGGCGAGCAGGATCGCGACGGCGTTGAAGACGAGCAATCTCATCGGCGCGTCAGCCTATCCAAAACCGCAGCGGACTTCGTCGCTCGCGGGCGCTCGCGGGGGCCTCAGGCGGGCGCGGCCGTCATGGCCTCGCGCGTGGCGCTCAGGAACTCCAGGCACGCCTCGCGGGCCGCGGCGGGAGAGCCGGCCTCGCCGGCGGCGCGCACGAGGCGCGAGCCGACGATCACGCCGTCGGCGATGCGGCCCACCTGGGCGGCGTGCTCGGGCGTGCTGATGCCGAAGCCGACCGCGGCGGGCACGTCGGCGTCGGCGCGCACGGCGGCGACCAGGTCGCCGAGCGCCGGCGGCAGCTCCTTGCGCTCGCCGGTCGTGTGCGTGTCGGAGACGACGTAGATGAAGCCCTGCGCGGAGCCGCAGATCTCCCGGCGGCGCGCGTCCGTCGTCGTCGGCGCGACCAGCGGGACGAAGGCGAGCCCGCGCTCGTCGAACGCCGCCAGGAGCTCGCCCGCCTGCTCGGGCGGGAGGTCCGGCACGATCGCGCCGGCGATCCCGGCGTCGGCGAGCGCCTGCGCGAACGCCTCGAAGCCGCGCGTGATCACCGGGTTCGCGTAGGTCATCGCGATGACCGGCACCCGGTCCGCGATGCGCTCGCCGACCGCGAGCGCGGAGGCGAACGTGGTGCCGTTCGCGAGCGCCCTCGTCGCGGCCGCGTGGATCACGGGGCCGTCGGCGAGCGGGTCGGAGAACGGCACGCCCAGCTCGACCAGATCAGCGCCCTCGGCGTACGCCTCGGCGACCGCCAGCGACGTCTCCTGGTCGGGGAACCCGGCCATCATGTACGGCATCAGCGCCGCGCGCCCCTCGGCGCGCGCGCCCTCGAACGCGGCGGCGATCCGCTCCCGGCCCGTCATCCCTCGACCCCCGCCAGCTTCGCGGTGGCCTCGGCGAGGTCCTTGTCGCCCCGCCCGCTCAGCGTCAGCAGGTCGAGCCCGCCGCCGCCCGCGCCCTCCTCGCGCAGCCAGGCGATCGCGTGGCTCGACTCGAGCGCCGGCACGATCCCCTCCAGCCGGGCGAGTTCGCGGAAGGCCCGCAGCGCCTGCTCGTCGGTGACCGCCACGTACCGCGCCCGGCCGCTGTCGCGCAGCCAGGCGTGCTCGGGGCCGACGCCCGGGTAGTCGAGGCCCGCCGAGATCGAGTGGGCCTCGAGGATCTGCCCGTCCTCGTCGGCGAGCACCGAGGAGAACGCCCCGTGCAGGACGCCCTGGCGGCCCGCGACCAGCGACGCGCCGTGGCGGCCGCTGTCGATGCCCTCGCCGGCCGCCTCCACGCCGATCAGCTCGACGCCCGCGTCCTCGGCGAAGCCCGCGAACGTGCCGATCGCGTTCGAGCCCCCGCCGACGCAGGCGATCACCCGGTCGGGGAGCCGCCCCTCGGCGGCGAGGATCTGCTCGCGCGCCTCGTCGCCGATCACCCGCTGCAGGTCGCGCACGAGCGCCGGGTACGGCGCCGGCCCGACCGCGGAGCCGATGATGTAGTGGGTCGTGCGCACGTTCGTGACCCAGTCGCGGATCGCCGCGCTCACCGCCTCCTTGAGCGTCCGCGCGCCCGCCTCGACGGGTTCCACGCGCGCGCCCAGCAGCTTCATGCGCTCGACGTTGGGGGCCTGGCGGCGGATGTCCTCCGCGCCCATGTAGACGATGCACTCGAGCCCGAGCAGCGCGCAGGCGGTCGCCGTCGCGACGCCGTGCTGCCCGGCGCCCGTCTCGGCGATGATCCGCTCCTTGCCCATGCGGCGCGCGAGCAGCGCCTGCCCGAGCGCGTTGTTGATCTTGTGCGCGCCCGTGTGCGCCAGGTCCTCGCGCTTCAGGTAGACGCGGCGGCCGACCTGCTCGCTCAGGCGCTCGGCGAGGTACAGCGGCGTCGGGCGCCCGACGTAGCTGTGCAGCAGCCGGTCGAGCTCGCCGCGGAACTCGGCGTCGTCGCGTGCCTCGACCCATGCCGCGGTGAGCTCGTCGAGGGCCTCCATCAGCACCTCGGGCACGAACCGGCCGCCGTAGGGGCCGAACCAGGTCTCGACGCCGGCCACGCTCACGCCTGGGCCTCCGCCGCCACGGCCGCCCGCGTGCGCCGGATGAAGTCCGCCATCAGGTTGTGGTCCTTGCGCCCCGGCGAGCGCTCCACCCCGCTCGCTACGTCGACGGCGTAGGGGCGCGCGGCCGCGATCGCGTCGGCCACGTTCTCGGGGCGCAGGCCGCCCGCGAGGATCGCCGGCACCTTGGTCTCGCGCTCGCGGACGAGGTCCCAGTCGAAGGTCTCCCCGGTGCCGCCGGGGCCCGCCGGGCTGTACGCGTCGAAGAGGTGGAAGTCCGTGCGGAACGCCCGGGCGCGCTCGACGTCGGCGGCGCTGCGCACGCGCATGGCCTTGATCACCTTCGCGCCCGTCCGGCGAGCCACCTCGTTGCAGAACGAGAGCCCCTCGTCCCCGTGGAGCTGGACCATCGTCAGGTGCTCGTCCTCGACGGCGCGCGCGATCTCATCGAGCGACGCGTTCACGAACACGCCGACGAGCTCCACGCGGCGCCGCACCGCCGCAGCGATCTCCCGCGCGGCCTCCGGCTCGACCCGCCGGGGCGAGCCGTCCCAGTGGTTGAGGCCGAGCGCCCACGCCCCGAGCTCGGCGGCCGCCTCGGCGTCCTCGACGTTCGTCACTCCGCAGATCTTCACGCGCACGGCGACAAGGATGGCAGGAAGAACTGGGGCGCCCGCCCACGGCGGACGCCCCAATTGCAATTCCTCCCCTTCAATGGACCAGCGACCTCCTGAGAATCCGTAGTCCTGAGGATCTGGGAGGTGAGTGAGCGCGCCTTCCGAATGAAGGCGGGCCCAAGGCAAACCCTGTCCCAGAGTCTGCGGGGGGCAACCCTACTACGGCGTAGGGTCCGCGCGCAACAGCAGGGCGGCACCGCGAAGCCGCCCGCGAAACTCGCGGGCGGCCTCGTCAGGGGTGTTGGAGTGGAGGAGAAAGAGAAGGAAGTCGTCTATTCGCGCTGCGAGCGGTCGCCGAGGCGCACGCTCACCTCCCTCTCCTCGCCGTCGCGGACGACGGTGAGCGTGATCTGATCGCCGGGGTCGTGGCTGTCCACGGCGGCGATCACGTCGTCCATGCTCTCGACCGCCTCGCCGTCGATCGCCGTGATCACGTCGCCGCCGACGATGATCCGCTGGCCGCCGATCTCGAAGACGCCCTCGCCGGCGCGCAGGCCAGCGCGGTCGGCGGGCGAGCCCTCCTCGACGTGCTGGATCAGCACGCCCGAGTCGACCTCGAGGTTGAGGGCGTCGGCGACCTCCTCGGTGAGCTCGGCCCCGGTGATGCCCAGGTACGCGTGCTGCACCTCGCCGTCCTCGATCAGGTCCTGGGCGACCTCACGCGCGGTGTTGATCGGGATCGCGAAGCCGATGCCGATGTTCCCGCGGCCGCCCGAAGCCTCGATCTGGGCGTTGACGCCGATCACCTCGCCGCGCGCGTTCAGCAGCGGCCCGCCCGAGTTGCCCGGGTTGATCGGCGCGTCGGTCTGGATCGCCTGCTGGATCGTGAACCCGTCGGGCGCGCGGATCTCGCGCTGCACCGCGGACACGATGCCGGCCGTGACGGTTCGCTCGAGCCCGAACGGGTTGCCGATCGCGATCACGGCGTCGCCCACCTCGACCTCGCTCGAGTCGCCGAGGTCGAGCGGGTTGAGGCCGCCCTCCGGCGGGTCGATCTCGAGCACGGCGATGTCGGTGGACTGGTCGACGCCCACGACCTCGGCCTCGACCGGGTCCTCGTCGGCGCCCAGCGTGACCCGGATCTCGGTGCCGCCGTCCACGACGTGGGCGTTGGTGATGATGTGGCCCTCGTCGTCGATCACGAAGCCGGAGCCGGTGGACGAGGTGTTGCCCTGCGGGATGCCGAAGGGGTTCGCGTCGCCCGCGGGGCCGCGCACCTCGATGTAGGCGATCCCCGAGGCGGTCCGCTTGTAGATCTCGCCGATCGAGAGACCCTCGTCGGCCACGGGCGCGGTCGAAGGCGCCGCGGCGGGCGCCGGCTCGCCCCCTTCGTCGTCGTCCGCCGGCGCCGCGATCCACCCAGCGGCGATCGCGACCCACCCGAAGACGGCGACTACCAGCCCGCCCAGCAGCGCGGACCCGAAGGAACTGCCTGCAAACCGTCTAAGCCTCTGCATGGACCCTAGGGTGCGATCAGTGGCTCAAGCGGTCCTAAGGGGCGCCTATCGCGCCCTTAATTGTTTATAGCGCTGCAGATAAAGGGCGCTATGCGGTTCCCCGCTGCTCGCCGCGCGGCTCGATGATCGGGTGCTCGCGCGTCGCCATCTCATCCCCGATGAGCTCGCGAACCGCCTGCTCGGGGTCGGGCGCGCGCATGAGGGCGGTGCCGATCAGCACGGCGTCGACGCCGATCCGGTCGAGGTCCTCGATCTGCTCGCGGTTGTCGTACCCCGACTCCGCGACCACGGTCTTGCCGGCGGGGATGTTGGTGAGCAGGCGCTCGGTGGTCCCGATGTCCACCGTGAACGTGGTCAGGTCGCGGTTGTTGATGCCGATCACGTCCGCGTCGATCGCGAGCGCCCGCTCGAGGTCGCGCTCGTCGTGCACCTCGACGATCGTGTCGATGTCGAGGGACCGCGCCGTCGCGTACAGCTCGGCGAGCTCGTCGTCGCTGAGCGCGGCCACGATCAGCAGCGCCGCGTCGGCGCCGTGGACCGCGGCCTCGTGGAGCTGGTAGGGGTCGACCACGAAGTCCTTGCGCAGGATCGGGAGCTCCGAGCGCCGGCGCGCCGCGCGCAGGTCGTCCAGCGAGCCGCCGAACCCGCTGCCCTCGGTGAGCACGGAGAGCGCCGAGGCGCCGCCGCGCTCGTACGCGGCCACGATCTCGTCGATGTCGGCGCCCGGGCGGATCTCCCCGGCGCTCGGCGAGCGCCGCTTGAACTCGGCGATCAGCGAGATGCCCGGGGCGACGAGGGCCTCCTTGAAGGGGCGCTCCTGGCCGCGTTCGGTGAGCTGCGCCTGCAGCTTGGCAAGCGGGACTTCCTCCTGGCGCCGCCTGACGGTCTCCCGGGCGGCGCTGACAAGCTCGTCGAGCTTGGTCATCGCGCCTCGGAGGCTAGCTTGCGGGAGAGGTCGATGAGGTCCTCGAGGACGTCGGCGGCGCGGCCGTTGTCGATCGCCTCGCGGGCCCGCTCGACCCCCTCGCGCAGGTCCTGCGCGGCGCCGCCCACCACGATCGCGGCGGCGGCGTTCGCGAGCACCACGTCGCGCGCCGGGCCGCGCTCCTCGCCGGTCAGCACCGCGCGCACGACGGCCGCGTTCTCCTCGGGCGAGCCGCCCGCGATCTCGGTGTGCTCCGCGCGCGCGAGGCCGAGCTCCGCCGGGTCCGCGTACCACTCCTCGGTCCCCCCGTCGCGCACCTCGATCACCCGGGTCGGGCCCTCCAGGCCGATCTCGTCGAGGCCGTCCGGCGAGTGCACGACGAAGGCGCGCTCGCACCCGAGCCCGACGAGGGCCTCGGCGATCGTCTCCTGGTAGCGCGGGTCGGAGACGCCGAGGAGCTGCCGGGTCGCGCCCGCCGGGTTCGTGAGCGGGCCAAGGAAGTTGAAGATCGTCCGCACGGCGAGCTCCTTGCGCACCGGCACGACGTGCTTCATCGCGGAGTGGTGGCGGGGCGCGAACATGAACCCGAAGCCGACCTCCTCGATGCAGCGCGCGACGCCGTCCGGGTCGAGGTCGATCGCGACGCCGAGCGCCTCGAGCAGGTCCGCCGAGCCCGAGCGGCTGGTGCTCGAGCGGTTGCCGTGCTTGGCGACCGCGCAGCCGGCGCCGGCGGCGACGAGGGCCGCGGCGGTCGAGATGTTGAACGTGGACGGCCCGCCGCCGGTGCCCGCGGTGTCGACCAGATCCTCGCGCTGGGTCGTCACCGAGGCGGCGAGGCGCCGCATGGTGCGGGCCAGGCCGGTGATCTCGGCGACCGTCTCCCCCTTCGCCCGCAGGGCGACGAGGAAGGCGCCGGTCTGGACCTCGCCGGCGCGGCCCTCCATGATCTCGTCGAGCACGGCCGAGGCGTGGTCGGCCGTCAGGTGCGTTCCGTTGCAGACCGCGTCGAGGGCGCGGGTGATGATCTCGTTAGGCATTGGAAAGCGGGAATTTTGCCGAAGCCCGCACGCCGCGCGTCAGCTCGCCTCCGCGGCGCCGCCGGAGCCCGCGCCCAAGAAGTTGGCCAGGATCCGCTTGCCGTCGGGGGTCAGGATCGACTCGGGATGGAACTGCACGCCCTCGGCGGGCAGCTCGCGATGGCGCACCGCCATCACGATGTCGCCGTAGGTCGCGCTCAGCTCGAGCTCCGCAGGCAGGTCCGGATGGGCGACCAGCGAGTGGTAGCGCCCGGCGAGCAGCGGGTTGGGCAGCCCCTGGAAGATCGTGCGCCCGTCGTGCTCGACCTCCGCGTCCTTGCCGTGCACCGGCTCGCCGCGCACGACCTTGCCCCCGAAGGCCTCCACCATGGACTGGTGGCCGAGGCAGACGCCGAGGGTCGGGATCCCGGCCTCGGGGAAGGCGCGCGCCGCCTCCACCGAGACGCCGGCCTCGGCGGGCGTGCAGGGTCCGGGCGAGATCACGACCCGGTCCGGCTTGCGGGCGAGCAGCTCGGCGACGCTGGCGACGTCGTTGCGCACGACCTCGAGCTCGGCGCCGAGCTCGCCCAGGTACTGGACGAGGTTGTAGGTGAACGAGTCGTAGTTGTCGATCACCAGGACGCGCACGCGACCGCCTCCTACCCCCACTCCGGCTGCTGCGCGGCGAGGTCGATCGCCTTGAACACCGCGCGCGCCTTGTTGACCGACTCGCGGTACTCGTTGTCCGGCTTCGCGTCGGCGACCGTGCCGCCCCCCGCCTGCACGTGCGCGAACCCGTCCTTGACCACGACCGTGCGGATGTGGATGGCCGTGTCGAGGTCGCCGTCGAAACCGAGGTACCCGACCGCGCCTCCGTAGGAGCCCCGCTTGTGCGGCTCGAGCTCGTCGATGATCTGCATGGCGCGCACCTTCGGGGCGCCGGAGAGCGTCCCGGCGGGTAGCACGGCGCGCAGCGCGTCGATCGCGCTCACGTCGTCGCGCAGCGTGCCGGAGACCTGGCTCACGATGTGCAGCACGTGCGAGTAGGTCTCGACGACCATGAGCTCGTCCACGCGCACGGTCCCGTACTCGCACACGCGCCCCAAGTCGTTGCGGCCGAGGTCGACGAGCATCAGGTGCTCGGCGCGCTCCTTCGGGTCGGCGAGCAGCCGCTCGGCGTTGTGGCGGTCCTCCTCCTCGCTCGCCCCGCGCGGGTACGTGCCCGCGATCGGGCGGGTCTCGACGCGGCGCCCGCTCACCTTGACGAGGGGCTCGGGCGAGGCGCCGGCGAGCTGGAAGTCGCCGAAGTCGAGGAAGTACATGTAGGGCGAGGGGTTGATGACGCGCAGGCCCCGGTAGACCGAGAACGCCTCGACCGGGATCGGGCCGGAGAAGCGCTGCGAGGGCACCACCTGGAACGCGTCGCCGGCGTGGACGTACTCGATGATGCGCCGGACGTTCGCCTCGAACTGCTCGCGCGTGAGGTTCGACTGAAACGTCTCCTCCGCTGGGGGCGGCGGGGCATCCTGGGCGCGGCGCCCGCTCACCGGCACGGGCGCCCGCAGCGCGGCGCGCGCGGCGTCGATCAGGCCCGCGGCCCGCTCGTAGGCGGCGTCCACGCCGTCCTCGGTGAACGCGAAGGCGACGATGGTGAGCTCGTGCCGCTGGTGGTCGAAGACGAGCAGGAGCTCGGCGACCATGAGCGCCATGTCCGGGAGGCCCAGCGGGTCGGGGTTCGGCGGGCCGAGCGGCTCGACCGTGCGGACGAGGTCGTAGCCGAAGAAGCCCACCGCGCCGCCCGCGAACGGCGGGCGTTCCTCGCCGGTGGGCAGCGCGCGCCCGGCGACGAGCTCGTCGGCCGCGGCGTACGGGTCGGGCGCCTCGCGGACCTCCGGCTCGCCCCAGGCGTCGGGACCGCCCTCGCCGAGCGCGTCGCCGCTCCAGGAGCGCAGCTCGCCGTCGGCCCAGCGCACCAGCGTACGCGGGCGGAAGCCGCAGAAGGAGTAGCGCCCGAGCCGCCCGCCCTGGTCGGCCGACTCGAGCAGGAACGCGGGCCCCTTGCCGAGCTCGCTCGCGCGCAGCTTGAGGAAGGCCGAGACCGGCGTCTCGCAGTCGTCGATGATCCGCGCCGCGATCGGGATCACGTTGGCCTCGCCGGCGAGCTCGCGGGCCCGCTCGAGCGTGGGCGCCAGCCCCCCGGCGAGCGGCTCAGCGCCGACGGCCATTGAGGACCTCGTAGACGTCGGCGAGCGAGACGTCACGCGAGCGCAGCAGCACGGCGAGGTGGTAGAGCACGTCCGCCGCCTCCTCCGCGACGCGCTCGTCGCTCTCGGAGGCAGCCGCGCGGGCGACCTCGTCGGCCTCCTCGCGGACCTTCTCGCCGATGCGCTCGGGGTCGTCGAGCAGCTCGACGGTGTAGGAGCCCTCGGGGCGCTCGCGCTGGCGGTCGATCAGGGTGCGCTCGAGCTCCGCGAGCGCCTCGTAGGTGACCGGCTCGGGCTCGCCGGGGGCGGCGGGCGCGTCGCGCTCGGGCGCGGACGCGCCCTCGGCGTCGCGGTAGAAGCAGCTGCGCTCGCCGGTGTGGCAGGCGGGGCCGGCGGGCTCGACCAGCGCGACGAGCGCGTCCGCGTCGCAGTCGAAGCGGAGCTGGCGCAGGCGCAGCACGTTGCCGGAGGTCTCGCCCTTGCGCCACAGCTTCTGGCGCGAGCGGCTCCAGAAATGGACCTCGCGCTCGGCGAGCGTGCGGCGCAGCGCCTCCGCGTTCATGTACGCGAGCGTGAGCACCTCGCCGGTCCGAGCGTCCTGCGCGACGCACGGCACGAGCCCGGCTTCATCGAATCGCACGGCGCCCTCGGTCAGCATTGCGCCGCAGTGTACGAGCGCGCCGCCTGGGAAGGCCGCCTCGCCGGGCCGGGTGAGAGGTGGTATGACTCACGGTGAGATGGTCGACGGCATCGCCAGCCTGTTGGGCTCGGTGCTCGCGCAGGCCGACCCCACCCCGCAGGCTTACCTGCTCGAAGCGCGGCAGATGCAGGCGCTGTCGCTGGGAGTCCACATCCCGCTCGTCTGCTTCGGGATCTCGTTCCCCGCGATCGTCCTCTTCGTCGAGGGCCTGTGGCTGCGCACCGGCAACCCGGCCTACAAGCAGCTCGCCAAGCGCTGGTCGAAGGTCATGCTGATCCTGTTCGCGATCGGCGTCGTCACCGGCACGATCCTCTCGTTCGAGCTCGGGCTCCTGTGGCCGAACTTCATGGAGCGCTGGGGCGAGGTGTTCGGGTTCGCCTTCGCGCTCGAGGGCGTCGCCTTCTTCGTCGAGGCGATCTTCATCGCGATCTACGTCTACGGCTGGGACCGCCTCTCGCCGAGGCTGCACATGCTGAGCGGCGTGCCGATCGTCGTCGCGGGCGTCTTCGGCTCCTCGATGGTGATCGCGGTGAACGGCTGGATGAACACGCCGCAGGGCTTCGAGCTGGACGCCCAGGGGAACGTCACCGACGTCGACCCGGTCGGCGCGCTGCTCAACCCGAACCTCTGGCACGAGGAGGTCCACATGTACCTGGCGGGCTTCATCGTCGCCAGCGCGCTGGTCGCGGGCGTCTACGCCGTCGCCTGGCTGCGCGGCCGCCGCGGCGACTACTACCGCGCGGGCCTCGTCGTGCCGCTCGCCGTGCTGGCGCTCGCCGCCCCCGCTCAGATCGTCGTGGGCGACTGGGCCGCGCGCACCGTCGCCGAGACCCAGCCCGTCAAGCTCGCGGCCTTCGAGGGGCTGCACGAGACCACCGAGGGCGCCGACCTCACGATCGGCGGGGTCTACTACGACGGCGAGGTCCACGGCGGGATCACGATCCCGAAGCTGCTCTCCCTGCTCGCGTTCCACGACCCGAACGCGACCGTCAAGGGGCTCGACACCGTCTCCGCCGACGACCGCCCGCCGGTGGGCTGGGTGCGCAACAGCTTCCAGGTGATGGTGGGCATCGGCACGCTGCTCGCCCTGCTCGGCCTGTGGTTTTTGTACTTCCGCTGGCGGCAGGGCCGCCTGCCGCGCAGCAGGTGGTTCTACCGCGCGGTCGTCGCCGCGGGCCCGCTCTCGCTGGTCGCGCTGATCTGCGGCTGGATCGTGACCGAGGTCGGGCGCCAGCCCTGGATCGTCTACGAGTTCATGCGGGTCGAGGAGGCGGTGACCGGCGCCGAGGGGATCCCGGTGGGCTACGCGACGCTCGTCGTCGTCTACATCGGCCTCGCGGCGATCGCCGCCGTGATGCTGCGCCGCCTGGCGCGCAAGCCGCCCGAGGCCGAGACCGCCGCGGGCGCGGATGAGATCGAGGTGCTGCCCTGATGCTGGAGGAGCTCGCGCTCGTCGTCCTGCTGGTCGGGCTCACCGCCTACGCGGTGCTGGGCGGTGCGGACTTCGGCGCCGGGTTCTGGGACCTGGTCGCCGGCGGCCCGCAGCGGGGCGCCCGGATGCGCGGCTTCATCCACGGCGCCATGGGCCCCGTCTGGGAGGCCAACCACGTCTGGCTGATCTTCGTGCTCGTGATCGCGTGGACGTGCTTCCCGCGGGCGTTCGGGCCGCTCATGTCGACGCTTTACGTGCCGCTGTTTCTGGCCGCGGTCGGGATCATCCTCCGCGGCTCCGCGTACGCGCTGCGCGGGGAGGCCGCGACGATCTCCGAGGCGCGCGGCCTCGGGGCGCTGTTCGCCCTCTCCTCGGTCCTCACCCCGTTCTTCCTCGGCTGCGCGATCGGGGCGATCGCGGCCGGCGAGGTCCCGGCCGACGGCGACCCCGGCGACCCCTTCGGCGCCTGGACCGTCTCCACGTCGATCCTGATCGGCGTGCTCGCGGTCGCGACCGGCGCCTACAACGCGGCGGTCTTCCTCGCCGCCGACGCAAAGCGGGCCGGCGAGGCCGAGCTCGCCGAGGCCTTCCGCAGGCGCGCGCTCGGCGCCGCGGTCGCCGCCGGCGCTGTCGCGCTCGGCGGGCTCGCGGTGGTCAACTCCGACGCGCCCGACCTCTTCGACGGGCTCACCTCGGGCCTCGGCCTGCTCGCGGTGATCGCCTCCGCGCTCGCCGGGCTCGTCACGATCTGGCTGATCGCCGGCGGCCGTTTCGAGCCCGCGCGCTACACGTCGGCGGTCGCGGTCGGCGCGATCGTCGCGGGCTGGGCGCTCGCGCAGCGCCCGTACGTCCTGCCGGGCGAGCTCACCCTGCACGACGCGGCGGCGGGCCAGCCGACGCTGATCTTCACGCTGGTCGGCGTGGTCTTCGCGCTCGCGATCATCGTGCCGTCGCTGGTGGTCCTCTTCCGGCTCAAGCTCGAGGGCAGGATCGGCCACCAGCCGGGCCCGATCGCCGGCACGGCGGGCGAGGAGGGAGGCCGATGAGCCGCCGCCTCCCCCGCGTCGCCGCCGCCGCGTTCATCGTCGGCCTGCTGCTGCTCCTGGTCGTCGACGCGCCGGTCGCGCGGATCGTGGGCGTGCCGCTCATCTTCGGCGGGATCGCGCTCGGCGTGGCGGCGATCGCCACCCCCGAGTTCCTCGCGGGGGACCGCGGCGAGCGCGAGGGCGGCCAGGACTAGTCGATCCCGAGGCGGTCGAGCAGGCCCTCGTCGCGGCGCCAGCGCTCGCGGACCCGCACGCGCAGGTCGAGGAAGACGTGGGCGCCGAGCTCGCGCTCGAGCTCGCGGCGCGCCGCCGTCCCGATCTCCCGGATCATGCGCCCGCCGCGGCCGATGACGATCGCCTTCTGGGACTCGGTCTCGACCCAGATCTGCGCGCGCACCTCGTAGATCCCGTCGTCGCGCGGCCCCGCCTCGAGCACGGCGACCTCGACCGCGTGCGGGATCTCGTCGCGGGTGCGGATCAGGACCTGCTCGCGGATCAGCTCGGCGAGGTGGATCTCGCTGGGGGCGTCCGTGCGCTCCTCGGGCGGGTAGAGCAAGGGGCCCTCGGGCAGCCGGCTCGCGAGCTCGGCGATCAGGGGCTCGAGGCCCGCGCCCGTCTTCGCGCTCACCGGGAAGATCTCGTCGACGCCCTCGAGCTCGGCGGCCGCGGCGAGCACCGCGGCGGTCTCCGCGCGCCCGAGCCGGTCGCACTTGTTGACGGCGCAGATCACGGGCACGCGCGGCCCGTCCTCGGACTGGGCGCCGAGCAGGGTGCGGGCGATGAACCGGTCGCCGGGCCCCACGCCCTCCTCTCCGTTGATCACGAACAGGACGACGTCCGAGTCTGCCAGCTCGCGCTCGACGCGCCGCTGCATGCGCTCGGTGAGCACGTCGCGCGGGCGCTGCACCCCGGGCAGGTCGACGAGCACGAGCTGCCAGCCCCGCTCGAGGTCGGTGGCGATCCCCCGGGCCGCGCGCCGCGTCGTCTGCGGGCGGTCCGAGATGATCGCGACCTTCGCGCCCACGATCGCGTTGACCAGCGTCGACTTGCCGACGTTCGGCCGGCCCGCCAGGCCCACGAAGCCCGAGCGGGTGACCTGCTCGGCGGCGTCCCCCAGCAGGGCGCCCTCGGTCACGCCTCGCCCTCCCTACGTTCGCCTCGCAAGCTCTCCATCACCCGTTCCTGTAGCGCCAGCATCTCACCATCGTCAACCTCGTGGTCGTAGCCGCAGAGGTGGAGGACGCCGTGCACGGTCGCCTCGACCACGTCCGCGGTGTGCTCGGGGCAGATGACGACGTCGCCGAGCTCGCGCGGGCCCGGGACCTCCCCCGCCCCGTCGATCGGGAACGACAGCACGTCGGTCGGCTTGTCGCGGCCGCGATGCTCCCGGTTGAGCTCGCGGATGCGCTCCTCGTCGACGAGCTCCACCGAGAGGTGCCCGTCGCGCACGCCCGCCGCCTCGAGCGCGGCGAGCACCGCGTCGCGCAGCTCCGCGGGGACGTCCTCAAGCTCGACGCTCAATCGCCCTCGTCACGCCCCTCGTTCTCGTCGCGCCCCTCGTCGTCGCGGCGCCGCTCGCGCTCGTACGCGCCGTACGCGGCGACGATGCGCTGCACGAGCTCGTGGCGCACGACGTCCTGGCTGCGGAACCGCACGAACGCGATGTCGCTGACCTCGTGCAGGATGTCGCCGACGACGACGAGCCCGGAGCGCTGGTCGCGCGGCAGGTCGACCTGGGTGATGTCGCCGGTCACGACCATCTTCGAGCCGTAGCCGAGCCGCGTGAGGAACATCTTCATCTGCTCGGGGCTCGTGTTCTGCGCCTCGTCCAGGATCACGAACGAGTCGTTCAGCGTGCGCCCGCGCATGAACGCGAGCGGCGCCACCTCGATCACGCCCCGGTCGAAGTAGGTGGAGACGCGCTCGGGGTCGAGCATGTCGTAGAGCGCGTCGAACAGCGGGCGCAGGTACGGGTCCACCTTCGCCTGGATGTCGCCGGGCAGAAAGCCGAGCCGCTCGCCCGCCTCGACGGCGGGGCGCGTGAGGATGATCCTGCTGACCTCGCGGTCCTCGAGCGCGGCGACGGCCATCGCCACCGCGAGGAAGGTCTTGCCCGTGCCGGCCGGGCCGATTCCGAACGTGATCGTGTGCTTGCGAACCGAGTCGACGTAGCGCTTCTGGTTCACCGTCCGCGGCGCGATCCGGACGTTGCGGTGCGCCCAGATCACGTCCTCCAGGATCGCCGCGGAGGGCTGCCCCGCGTCCAGCGCGCCGGCGACCGCGTCGAGCGTCGAGGGCGAGAGCTCGTGGCCGCGCTCGACGAGCCCGATCAGCTCGTCGACGACCGCCGCCGCCTCGGCGACGTCGCCCTCGTCGCCGTCGAGCGTGAGCACGTTGCCGCGCAGGAACACGTCGCACGGCAGGCGCTCCTCGAGCTCGCGGAGGACCGCGTCCCCGGAGCCGGCCAGCTCGGCGGCGACGTCGTTGTCCAGGGTGAGCTGACGGCGCGCCAAGCTACGCCCCGAGCCGCGCCCGCACCGCCTCGCTCACCCGCTTGCCGTCGGCGCGGCCGTCGACCTTGCCCATCGCGATTCCCATGACCTTGCCCATGTCCTGCATGGACTGCGCGCCCGTCTGGGCGATCGCCTCGTCGACGATCGCGGCGAGCTCCTCGTCGGAGAGCTCGGCGGGCAGGTACGCCGAGATCAGCTCGGCCTCGGCCTCCTCGCGCGCCGCGCGCTCGTCGTCGCCGCCGTTCCGGTAGGCCTCCGCGGCCTCCAGGCGGCGCTTGCGCTCACGCCGCAGCACGGCGACCTCGTCGTCGCCGCCCTCCTTGGCTGCCTTCTGCAGGGCGTCCGCGATCATGCGCAGCGCGCCGACGCGCTCGCGCTCGCCGGCCTTCATCGCCTCGCGGGTATCGGCCTGGACTTTCTCGAGAAGCGAGTCGGTCATCTCGTAGCGAAGGTTACGCGCCGTCGAGCTCGACCTTCTCGACGTCCCCCAGCGGCAGCTGCAGGAAACGCGTCCCGAGCTCGCGGAAGGACTCGGGGTCGCCCGTGCAGACGAAGCGGTAGGTCCCCTCCCCGCGGTTCGCCGTGGCCAGGCCGCGGGCGTTCAGGATCCGCTCGATCCGGGCCGCGACCGCGTGGCCCGCGGTCACGAGGCGCACGTCCCGCCCCAGGATCCGCTGCAGCATCGGCCGCACCAGCGGGTAGTGCGTGCAGCCCAGGATCACCGTGTCGACGCGCGCGCGGCGCAGCGGCTCGCAGTAGGCCCGCACCTGCTCGACGACGGCCTCGGAGAACGGGAAGCCGCGCTGGATCACGGCCGCGAGCGCGGGCGCCGCCACGGCGGTCACGGTGAGGTCGCGGTGCTGGCGAGCGAGCGCCCGCACGTACGAGCCGCCTTCGATCGTCGCCGGGGTGGCCAGCACGCCCACGCGCCCGTTCTCGGTGATCGCGGCGGCGATCTCGGCCTCGGGCTCGATCACGGCGACCACCTCCACGCCGCGCTCGGCGGCGAGCTCGCGGACGGCGTCCAGCCCGGCCGTGGCCGCCGAGTTGCACGCGATCACGATCAGCTTGGCGCCGCGGTCCAGCAGGAACCTGGCGTTGCGGACGGAGCACTCGCGCAGATCGTCGGCCGAACGCGCCCCGTACGGGAAACGCGCGTCATCACCCAGATACACGAAGTCCTCCTCCGGCAGGGCGACGAGGCACTCGTGCAGGACGGTGAGGCCGCCGACGCCGGAATCGAACATCCCGATCGGCTGCTCGCGGGCGGGAGGGCTCACTCCCGCGAAGGCTATCCGCTGCCTAGAGGAACGGCTTGGCGGTCATCACGTAGATCGTGAGGATCACCGCGAGCCCCGCGATGGGGCCCATCACGTTCAGGCGGCCGGCGACCGCCTGCGCCTCGTCCTCGCGCCCCGCCTCGACGGCCTGGACGTAGCGGCGCGTGTTCGGGATGAAGAACCCGTGCACGACGCCGAACAGCAGGATGATCGCGGCGAAGCCCCACGAGACGAAGAAGTCGCCGAAGTCCCAGCGGTCTGAGGTCAGGTACAGCCCCGTGACCAGGATCAGCAACATCCCGAGGGTCCCGGCGGTGCGGTCCCAGGTCAGCACGCCGCGCCCGACGGTCGCCAGCGCCGCTGGGTTGGTGCGCGCCGCCACCGAGAAGAACACCGGGTAGGCGAAGGTCGGGCCGAAGGCGAGCACGACGGCCGCGATGTGGAAGAAGACGACGACGTCGTAGAACTGGACGGCTGCGGGGAGGATCATGCGCGCACCCTACCCCGCGCGGCGGCGCGAACGAAAGGCCCTGCGCGCGGTCGCGCCTTCTCGTCCCAGGCGCAAGCGACATCGATCACGAGGCGTCGGCCCGGCGGGATCGGCTCTCGCCCGCGAGGCCTAGGGGCGCGCGAGGAGCAGCGCGGCCCAGTCGCCCTCGGTGCGGGCGTCGCGCGGCGCGAAGCCGGCGTCGGCGAAGGCGCGCTCGACGTCCGCCCGCTCGCGCGCGAGCAGGCCCGAGCACACCACGACCCCGGTCTCCTCGGGGAGCCGCGGGGCGAGCTCACGGAGCAGCGGTGCGGTCAGGTTCGCGACCGCCACGGGCGCCGCCGGGGGCGGCTCGGCGCGCAGGTCGAGGAGGCGCACCTCGACGTCGGCGCCGTTGGCGGCGGCGTTCTCGCGCGCCGCGGCGACCGACGGCTCGGCGTTGTCCACGCCCAGCACGGGGCGCCAGCCCAGCTTCGCGGCGACGATCGCGAGCACGCCCGAGCCCGTGCCGAGGTCGACGAGCGGGCCGTGGGCGCGGCCCTCGTCGGCGAGCTCCAGCAGCAGCTCGATGCACAGCCGCGTCGTCGGGTGGGCGCCCGTGCCGAACGCCTGGCCGGGGTCCAGCACGACCTCGAGCTCGGCGGGCGGCGCATCGTCGCGCCACGAGGGGCGCACGACCACGCGGCCCGCGACCAGGGCCGGCCGGTGGAACTCGCGCCAGCGGTCGGCCCAGTCGTCAGGCACCGGCTCGGCGCGCACCTCGACGATGGCGTCGCCGAAGCCGGCCTCGACCGAGCCGAGGTCGGGCAGCTCCCCCTCCCCGCCGTAGATCGCGTACTCGACCCAGCCCGGGCCGGCCTGCTCCTCCACGCCGCCGGGGGCGACCTGGAGGAGCTCGGCGAGCACGGCCTCGGCCTGCTCGGCCGCGCAGCGGACGGCGAGGCGGATCACGGCGCCTCGAGCGTCGCTTCCAGGCGCTCGGCGAGTTCGCGCTGCTCGCGGCTCAGGTTCGAGGGCACGACGATCTCGACCTCCACGATCTGGTCGCCCCGGCGGCGGCCGTTCAGGCCCGGCAGGCCGAGGCCGCGGAGCACCAGGCGCTCGCCCGGCTGCGCGCCCGCGGGGATCTCGACCTCCCGCTCGCCCTCCAGCGTGGGCACGGTCACCTTGCCGCCGAGCATCGCCCGCGTGGGCGTGATCCGCACGCGCGAGAGCAGGTGCTCGCCGTGGCGCTCGAAGCGCTCGTCGGGGACCACCTCGACCTCGACGTAGAGGTCGCCGGCGGCCGCACCGGGATCCCCGGCGTGGCCCGCGCCCCGGATCCGGATGCGCTGGCCGGACTCGATCCCGGCGGGGATCTCCACGTCCCAGGTTCGCGTGCGCGCCACCCGTCCCTGGCCGCCGCAGACGCCGCACGGCTGCTCGGGGGTCCGCCCCTCCCCGCCGCAGGTGGGGCACGCGCCGGTGCGCACCATCTGCCCGAACGCCGTGCGGGTCGCCTGCCGGACCACGCCCTGGCCGCCGCAGGTCTCGCAGGTGCGAATCGGGGTGCCGGGCTCGGCGCCGTTGCCGCGGCAGTGGTCGCAGACCACGACGGCCTCGAACGAGACCTCGCGGCTGGTGCCGGTCAGCACCTCGTCGAGGCCGATCTGGACGCGCGTGCCGACGTCCGCGCCCGGGGACGGCCCGGAGCGCCCGCCGAAGCCGAAGATGTCGCCGAACGGGGAGTCGCTGCCGAAGAAGGCGTTGAAGATGTCCTCGACGCTGCCGAAGGACTGCGCGCGCGGCGACCAGCCGCCCGAGCGCAGCCCGTCGTGGCCGTAGCGGTCGTAGGTGGCGCGGCGCTCGGGGTCGGAGAGCACCTCGTAGGCCTCGGCGGCCTCCTTGAACTTCTCCTCGGCGTTGGGGTCGTCCTTGTTGACGTCCGGGTGCAGCTCGCGGGCGAGGCGGCGGAAGGCGCGCTTGATCTCCGCGTCACTCGCGCCCCGGTCGACGCCGAGCACCTCGTAGTAGTCGCGCGGCATGCTCAGCGCGGCTCGTAGACCGATTCGAAGAAGCGCGACAGCTCACCGGCGGCCTGGCGCACCGACGCGATCGCGGTCGCGTAGTCCATGCGCAGGGGGCCGACCACGCCCACCGTGCCGAGGTTGCGGTAGCCGAGGCCGTAGTTGGCGCCGACCACGCTGACCGACCGCAGCTCGGGCGCCGGGTTCTCGCTGCCGATCCAGACGAACACCGACGACTTCTCGTCGAGCGCCGAGCGCAGTACGCTCAGCAGGTTCGCGCGCCGCTCGAGCGCCTCCATCAGCGACTCGATCTCGGGCAGGTCGGGCGCGTACTCCTCGGCGAGCAGGCGCGCGGCGCCCTCCACGTAGAGGTCCTCACCCGCGCGCTGCTCGAGGTTCGTGAACGCGGTCTTGATCCGCTCGAGGAACTCCGACTCGGTGGCCGAGAGGCTCGGGTCGGAGAGGCGGTCGGCGATCATGCGCGCGCCTAGGGACAGCCCGACGAGGCTCTCGTTCAGGTAGCTCGACGCCCACTCGACGAGCCCGGGGTCGAGCTCCTCGTCGAAGGAGAACACGCGCTTGGCGACGGCGCCGTTCGAGGCGATCACGACGACCATCGCGACCTTGGGCTGCAGGCGCAGCACCTCGACGCGGTGGATGTGGGCGCTGCTCGGCGGCGGCGCGGTCGCCACGGCGAGCAGGTCGGTGACGCGCGACAGCGCGGCAGTCGTCTCGCGCATCGCCTCGTCGACCTCGGCGCGCATGCGCGAGAGCCCGAGCTCCCCGAAGGGCTTGGCGTCCTTGACGCCGGAGGCGAGCAGCGCGTCGGCGTAGAAGCGGTAGCCCCGGTCGGTCGGCACGCGGCCCGCCGACGTGTGCGGGTGCGTGAGGAAGCCGTCGCGCTCGAGCGCGGCCAGCTCGTTGCGGATCGTCGAGGCGCCCCAGGTCACGTCGGGCCGCTCGGCCAGCGCCTTCGAGCCGACCGGCTTCCCGCTCTGCAGGTACTCCTCGGCGACCAGCCCGAGGATCCGTTGCTGCCGCTCGGTCAGCATGAAGCCAATTCTAGGATCGGCCCCCGGCCGGATCCCGTCGGCAGCAGCGCACCCCAACCGCAGCGCCAGCCCGAGTGAGGCGGATTTGTTCGATATAGCCGAATGAATCCGCCTCACCCGGGGAGGTGAGGCGGATATGTGCGGCATAGGCGAATAAATCCGCCTCACTCGGGGCTTGCGGCCGAGTCCGAGGCGAGCGCCGCCGGCGCTACGCCGTGAACTCGGCCTCGCCGTTGCGGATGATCCGGTTGTCGCCCTGGGCGGCCTCGGTCGCGGTGACCACGCGGTCGCCCTCGACCGCCTTCACCGTCGCCGTGACCCGGATCTCCTGCTCGGGGAAGCCCATGCCCCGGAACTGCACCGCGAGCCGCTTGAGCGCCAGCGGGTCGCCGGCTGCCTCGGTGTGGGCGCGCGCGACCTGCGCCATCGAGTAGAGCCCGTGCAGGATGCAGCCCGGCAGGCCGACGCTCTTGGCGAACTCCTCGTCGATGTGGATCGGGTTCATGTCGCCCGACGCCTCGGCGTAGCGCCGGGGCAGGCCCGCGTCGGGGGTGACGCGCAGCTCGGGCAGCGAATCGCCGACTTGGTAGCTGGCCACGGGTTAGCTCACTCCTCGCACGATGTTGGTCCAGGTGCCGCGCACGGTCTCGGCCCCGTCCTGGTTGGTGGAGACGGACTCGAACACGTAGAAGCCCAGGCCGGCGCGCTCGTCGATCGACTTGCAGGTGACCGTGGTCGAGAGCACGTCGTCCGCGCACACCGGCTCGCCCCAGACGAACTCCTGGGCGCCGTGCACCATCCGCGCGAAGTCCATCCCGACCTCCTCGTCGAACAGCGCCGCGCCCAGCGCCGGCAGGCTGTAGACCACCGCGAACATCGGCGGCGCGACGACGTCGCGGTAGCCGGCCGCGCGCGCGGCCTCGGCGTCGCGGTGGATCGGGCTCGCCTCGCCGACGACGTCGGCGTACTGCGTGATGCGCGCCGCCTCGACCTCGAAGGAGACCGGCTCCCAGGACTTGCCGACGGCGTCCGTCTTGATCGCCATGGCGCGGCAGTCTAAGCCGCGCGCCGCACGCCCGGCGCGGGTCCGCCCCAGGACAGCTCAGCGGTCGAGCTGCAGGACGCTCAGGAACGCCTCCTGCGGGACCTCGACGCGCCCCACCTGCTTCATGCGCTTCTTGCCGCGCTTCTGCTTCTCGAGCAGCTTGCGCTTGCGGGTCACGTCGCCGCCGTAGAGCTTCGCGGTCACGTCCTTGCGCAGCGCCTTGATCGTCTCGCGGGCGATCACGCGCGAGCCGACCGCCGCCTGCACGGGCACGTCGAAGAGCTGGCGTGGGATCGTCTCCTTGAGGCGCTCGACCATCGCCCGGCCCTCGTTGTAGGCCTTCTCGCGGTGGACGATCACCGAGAGCGCGTCCACCGGCTCGCCCGCGAGCAGGATGTCGAGCTTGACGAGGTCCGACTCCCGCTCCCCGATCGGCTCGTAGTCCAGCGACGCGTAGCCCGCGGTGCGCGACTTGAGCTGGTCGAAGAAGTCGAGGACGATCTCGGCCAGCGGCAGGTCGTAGCGGAGCTGCACGCGCTCCGGCGAGAGGTAGTGCATGTCGACGTGGGTGCCGCGGCGCTCCTGGCAGAGCTCCATGACCGCGCCGATCCGGTCCGACGGGCAGATCACCGTCGCGCGGATGTAGGGCTCGGAGATCGACGCGATCGAGGCCGGGTCGGGGAGCTCGACCGGCGAGCGCACCTCCACCGTCTCGCCGCCGTTGAGCTCGACGGTGTAGCTCACGTTGGGCGTCGTGGCGAGCAGGTCCAGGTCGAACTCGCGCTCGAGCCGCTCGCGGACGATGTCCATGTGCAGGAGCCCGAGGAAGCCGCAGCGGAAGCCGAAGCCGAGCGCCTGCGAGGTCTCGGGCTCCCACGAGAGCGCCGCGTCGTTCAGCGAGAGCCGCTCGAGCGCCTCGCGCAGGTCCTCGTAGCGGTCGGTGTCTATCGGGAAGAGCCCGCAGAAGACCATCGGCTTGACCTCGCGGTAGCCGGGGAGCGGCTCGGAGGCCGGGTTCTCGGCGGTGGTCAGCGTGTCGCCGACGCGCAGCTTGGTCACGTCCTTGACGCCGGTGATCACGTAGCCCACCTCGCCGGCCTTCATCGCCTGCCCGGCGCTCATCTTCGGGCGGAAGAAGCCGATCTCGTCGATCTCCGCCTGGGTGCCGGTCTGCATCGCGCGGATCGGGTCGCCCTTGCGGAAGGTGCCGTCCACGCACCGCACGTACGCGACCACCCCGCGGTACTGGTCGAACTCGGAGTCGAAGATGAGGGCGCGCGGCGGCCCCTCCGGCTTGCCCTCGGGCGGCGGGATGCGCTTGACGATCGCCTCCAGGACCTCGCGCACGCCCTGGCCGGTCTTGGCCGAGATCATCAGCACGTCGTCGGGGTCGCCGCCGATCAGATCCAGCACCTCGGCGGCCACGCGCTCGGGCTCGGCGGACGGGAGGTCCACCTTGTTCAGCACCGGGATCAGCTCGAGCCCGGCCTCGATCGCGGCGTAGGTGTTCGCCACCGTCTGCGCCTCGACGCCCTGCGCGGCGTCGACGACGAGCAGGGCGCCCTCGCACGCGGCGAGGCTGCGCGAGACCTCGTAGGAGAAGTCCACGTGGCCGGGCGTGTCGATCAGATGCAGGTGGTACGTGTTGCCGTCCTCGGCGGTGTAGTCGCAGCGCACCGCCTGCGCCTTGATCGTGATGCCGCGCTCGCGCTCGAGATCCATCGAGTCGAGGATCTGAGGCATGTGGGACCGCTCATCGACCGCGCCCGTGATCTCCAGGATCCGGTCGGCAAGCGTGGACTTGCCGTGGTCGATGTGGGCGATGATCGAGAAGTTGCGGATCCGGTCCATGGAGCGGCATCGGAGTATGGCGGGGACGCGCGCGCAACCGCGCGGCGGCCGAGCTCCCGTCCCGGGGCCGGCGACCTCGACCACGGGTGGAGGGCCACGCCCGTGACCGGCTTCCCTCGTCCAAGGGGCCGGGAGGGGCGGCCGCGCTAGCGGCGCAGGCGAAGCAGGCGCAGGACCTGGTGGGCCTCGGGGACGCGCAGGGCGACGATCAGGCCCGCGTAGACGAGCGCCCCCGCGCCCAGGCCGACGGCCAGCGCGACGATCTGGCCGCCCAGGCCGCTCCCCAGGGCGCCCGCGAGCGCGTCCCACACGAGGTACGAGACCACCGCGAGGCCGGCCGCGGCCGCGACCACGCGCGACGTGCTCCACGCGAGCCGGCCGAGCTCGAGCCTGCCCAGGATCCGGCGCAGGACGATGACCTGGGCGACGACGCTCGCGATCGTCGCGATGCTCGTCGCGGCGACGATGCCTCCCACCCCGAACGGCCCGTAGAACGCGAGCGCGACGAGCGCCGTGATCGCCAGGTTCCCGGCCGCGATCCAGGTGGGGATCCAGGCGCGCTGCAGGCTGAAGAACGTCCGCGTGAGCAGCAGGAACAGCCCGTTGAACGGCAGCGAGAACGCGAACCAGAACAGCGCCTCGGAGACGAGGTCGGTGGAGGCGGCGTCGAACTGGCCGCGCTCGTAGATCAGCCGCACCATCGGCTCGGAGAGCACGAGCACGGCCGCGGCGGCGGGCACGAGCAGCAGCATGATCTGCCGCATGCCGTTCGCCATCGTCGAGCGCAGCCCGTCGTAGTCGGCCCGCGCCGCGAACCGGGCCAGGGTCGGGAACAGCACGGTCGCGATCGCCACCGAGAACACCCCCTGCGGGAGCATGTACACGCGGAACGCCTTGTCGATCGCGGCGGGCGCCTCGTCGGAGACCAGCGAGCCGAACAGCGAGTTGATCAGCAGGTTGAAGTTGACGAGCCCGAGGCTGATCGTCACCGGCAGCATGAGCAGCAGCACGCGCCGGACGGTGCGGTCGCCCAGCGCCCGCACGTTGCTCAGGCGCAGCGGCGCGGTGAGCGCCCGCCCGACCCCGTACGGCGTGTTGCGCAGGTCGAAGACGGGCAGGGCGAGCTGGATGATCGTGCCGACGAGCACGCCGATCGCGTAGGCGTAGATCTCGTCGTCCTCGGGGAAGGCGGGCGCGAGCCCGACCAGCGTCGCGATGATCGCGACGTTCCAGAAGAACGGCGAGATCGCGAACACCCCGAAGCGGTCGTAGCTGTTGAGGACGCCCACCACCATCCCGGTGAGGCCCAGCAGCACGACGATCGGGAACAGGATGCGCGAGAGCGCGACCGTGAGCTCGAAGACGTCGGCCTCGAAGCCGGGGACGACGAACCTCATGACGAACGGCGCGAGCAGGATGAAGAGCGCCGTGATCGCCCCGAGGATCAGCGCGACCAGGAAGATCATCGACGAGGCGAGCCGGAACGCCTCGCGCCGCTCCCCGCGCTCGAGGAGCTCGGTGAAGACGGGCACGAACGCCGCCTGCAGCGCCGCGTCGGCGAACAGCGAGCGCACCAGGTTCGGGACCTGGAACGCCGCCGTGAACGCCGACATCTGCGCGCTCACCCCGAAGTACGAGGCGGCGACGATCTCGCGCACGAGCCCGGCGATGCGCGACGCGCCGGTGGCGAGCGCGAACAGCGCGGTCGAGCGCGCGATGCGCCCGCTGCGCCGCTCCGGCGCGGCCTCGGGGCCCGCCTCGGCAGGCGCCTGCGCGTCCGTTGTCCTGTTCAGCTCGCTCATTGCCCCGCTATCATCGGCCGTCGCCTCATGGCCAACATCGCCTCACAGAAAAAGCGAATCCTGCGCTCGGAGCGCGAGCGCCGCGAGAATCGCTGGCACACCAGCACGGTCAAGACCTACTTCCGGCGCCTCGAGGAGGCGATCGCCGAGGGCGACGCCGAGGCTATCCAGGCCGCCCACCGCAGGCTCGTCGCGAAGATCGACAAGGCCGTCCAGAAGGGCGCCCTCCATCGCAACACCGGCGCCCGCAAGAAGGCCCGCGCCGCGCGCCTTCTTCGCCGCGCTGCCAGCAACGGCTAGCGCGCTCGGCTCACGCTTCGCGCCGATCACGCCTGCGACGGGCCCGTCGCACGGCCGATCGCGAGCGCCAGCGCGACATCGTCCGGGTAGTCCGAGCCCCCGCGCGTCCACCACTCCAGGTCCGCGATCGCGCACGTGGCCGCGCGCAGCGAGCGCTGGTCGGTGTTGCGCACGCGCCGCAGGAGCATGCGCGCCGCGTACGGGTGCATCGGCAGCGATGACTCCAGCTCCTTCGCGGAGCGCCCCGCCTCGAGCCCGGCCAGGGCCATGCGGGCCTCGCGCAGCCGGCGCGCCGCCTGGTAGACGAGCGCGGTGACGCCCTCGCCCTGCTCGGTGAGGCGCGCCGCCGCGGCGGCGGCGGTCGCGCGGTCGCGGCTCACGAGCGCGTCCGAGAACGTCCAGGCGGCCTCCTCGGAGGTGTCGGCCACCATCGCCTCGAGGTCGGCGGCGGTGACCGTCCCGCCTTCCCCGGCCCAGGTCGCGAGCCGCTCGAGCTCGTTGGCGAGCCGGGTGGTCGACTCGCCCACGCGCTCGACGAGCATCTGCGCCGCCTCGGGGTCCAGCTCAAAGCCGCGCCGCTGCGCGTCCGCGACGAGCCGGCTGGGCAGGTCGCGGGCCTTCGGGGCCGCGTAGGTGAGCACCTCCCCGCCCGCCTTCTCGACCGCCTCGGCGATGCCCTTCGGGGCGCGCCTGCGGTCCTCCTCGCGAGCGACGAGCACCACCGTGAGGTCCGGCGGCAGATCGGCGAGCGCCGCGGCCACGCGCTTGGTGGCGGCCGCGTTCCAGCGCTCGATCCCGTCCGCGATCAGGTAGCGGTGCGCCGCGGTCAGCGAGAGCGCCGGGATCGCGCCGACGAAGGCCTCGGGGTCGGGCCCGCCGTCCCCGCCGAACACCTGCAGCGCCCCCGCCCCGCCCTCGCGCTCGGCACGCGCCCGCAGGCGGCGCAGGGCGGCGTCGATCTTCGCGCGATCGTCGCCGGCGATCAGGTACGCCGGTGCAAGCGCGTCCCGCGCCGCCACGCCTATCGATCCTCCAAGCTCATCGCTTCCATCTTGCCTTGGCCAGGCCCGAGCGGGCGAAAAGACCGGCGCTTGACCCTACTCGACCGCCCAGCGGTCACCTGCGACGCGCACGCGCACCGTGCCCTCCTCGTCCGTGCGGTGCACCTCGACGCCGTGCTCGCGGAGCTCGGCGAGCGTGCCCGGGGCCGGGTGTCCGTAGGGGTTTCCGGCGCCGACCGAGATCACCGCCGCCTCCGGTGAGGCGCGCTCGAGCAGGGCCCCCAGTCCCGCGTCCGCGCTCCCGTGGTGGGCGACCTTGAGCACGTCGACCGGGCCGGGGTCCACCGGCGCGGCCTCTGCCTCGGCGTCCCCAGTGAGCAGCGCCCGGAAGCCGCGGTAGCTCGCGATCATCACGAGCGAGCGGTCGTTCGGCTCCGCCGAGGGCGGCGCCGCGGGCGGCGGCCACAGTACCTCGAGGCGCGCACGGCCGACCCGGATCCGCGCGCCGGCGGCGAGCCGCGCGGGCCGCGGGCACGCGAGCTTCGCGCAGACGCGGCGCAGCGCGCCAGGCGGCGCCGCCACCCGCTCGACCCGCACCGCCGCGAGCACGTCGGCGAGAGCGCCCGCGTGGTCGCGGTCGGCGTGCGTCACCAAGACGGCGCCGAGCATAAAGACCCCCTCCTCGCGCAGGCGCGCGGCGACGTCGCCCTCCGGCGGGCCGGTGTCGATCAGCACGGGCGGCGCTCCCGCGGTGCGTACCAGGATCGCGTCGCCCTGGCCGACGTCGAGCGCCGCGATCTCGAACTCCGCCCGCCCGACCGGCGCCTCCCCCGCCCCCCACGCGAGCGCGAGCGCCGCCGCCGCGGCGAGCGCCCCGGCGGCGAGCAACGGGGCGGGCCGCGAGCGCAGGCCGCGGCGGCGGGCGGCCGCGGCGGCGCCCAGGGCGAGCGCTGCGCCCAGGGCGAGCGCGGCCGCAGCCACCGCGGCAGGGCCCGGCTCGCCCACCTCGAGCTGCGCGGACGGCCCGCCGAGAACGCGCGCGGCCCAGCCGATGTAGCCGGCGCAGAGCCCGCCGAGCCACGACAGGGGCTCGACCGGAGCGCCCGGGATCTGGCCGAGCGCGCCGGCGAGCATGCCCAGCCACATCGCCGGCGCCACCGCGGGCAGGACGAGCAGGTTCGCGGGCACGGCGGCGAGCGCGACGACCCCGAAGTGGTGCGCGATGAGCGGCGCCGTCGCCGCGGTGGCGGCGAGCGTCAGCGCCGCGCCCTCGGCGAGCGCGCGGCGCCCCGGGCCGGCGCCGGGCCCCCCGCCCAGGGCACGCGCGAGCGGCCGCGCGAGCACGCCGATCCCCGCGACGGCGGCGAAGCTGAGCTGCCAGCCGACGTCGGCGCTCGCGCGCGGGTCGAGCGCGAGCGTGGCCGCCGCGGCGAGCCCGAGCGCGTACCAGCGCGAGCTGGGTCGCCCCGCGGCCAGCGCGAGGATGCCCGCGGCGCCCATCACGCCGGCGCGCTGGATCGACGGCCCCGCGCCCGCGACGGGGACGTAGACCGCGATCAGGGCGCACAGGACCACGAGCCGCGCCCGCAGCGGGACGCCGGCGAGCGCGAGGATCGGCGCCGCGAGCAGGGTCAGGAGCATCACGTTCTGACCCGAGACCGCGAGCAGGTGGCTCAGTCCGGAGCGGCGGAACTCCTCGCGCACGTCGTCGGGGATCCGGTCGTCCTGGCCGAGCACGAACCCGCGCAACAGCGCCGCCGCGGCCGCGCCCGTCCCCGACTCCAGCGCGCGCTCGGCGCGCTCGCGCACGGCGTCCAGAGCCCCGGCCAGCCCGCCGCGCCACCCGCCGGTGGGCGCGACCTCGCCCACGACGAGCCGCGCGGCCCCCAGCCGGGCGAGCCAGCCGGCCTGCCAGGGCGGCGGCTCGCGCACCGTGCCCCGCGCCCGCACCACCTCGCCTGGGGAGAGCTCGCGCGGCAGCTCGCGGGTGCGCACGGCGATCCCGCCGCCAGCCGCGCGGAGGACCAGCAGGTGCCCGCCGGTCACGCGCCGCGGCGGCTGCGCCAGGTGCCCCTGGACGGCCACGCGCGCCCCGACCGGCGGGCGCAGCGCGTCGCGCTCGAGCGCGGCCAGGCGAGCGGCGCCGGCGTGCGCCCCGGCGAGCGCGGCGCACGCCGCCAGCGCGCACAGCCAGGCGGTCGCGAGCCCCGGGTGCACCGGCCCGCGGGGCCGCACGAGCAGCGCGCCGGCGATCCCGGCGAGCCCCGCCGCCGGTGGCGCCGGCGGCGCGCCCAGGTGCGGCGCGGCAGCGAGGCCGCACACCGCGCCCGCGAGCACGCAGTAGCGCGCGGCGAGCGCAAGGGCGGGCGGGGTGCCGGGGCGCCCGGTCAGGGCTGCAGGCGCGCCCGCAGCGCCTCCATCGTCGCCGGTCCGATGCCGGGGATCTCGTCGAGCTGCTCGACCGAGGCGAGCCCGCCGCGGCTGTCGCGGAACTCGATGATCTTCTGCGCCGTCACCTCTCCGATCCCCTCGATCTGCTCGAGCTGCTCGGCGGTCGCCGTGCCGAGGCTGATCGGCCCGTCGGCAGCGCTCGCGGCCGCGGCCGCGGCGCCGGCGCCCGCGCGCGCCGGGACGACGACCTGCTGGCCGTCGGTGAGGCGCGCCGCGAGGTTGATCGCGTCGAGCGCGGCGCGGGCGGTGGCGCCGCCCGCGCGCTCGAGCGCGTCGGCCACCCGCGAGCCCGCCGGGAGCCTGTACACGCCGGGCCTGCGGACCGCGCCCGCGACGTGGACGACGGCGCCGCCGCCCTCGCCGCGGATCTGGACGCCGGCTTCGCGGGAAGCGGCCGCCGCGGCGACGTCTGCCGTGCGCGCGTCGCTCGAGCGGATCCAGCGCGCGCCGATCAGGAGCGCGACGATGGCGACCGCTACGTAGGCGACGAGCTGGGTGCGGCTCGGGTGCGGCACGCCCTCAGGCTGGCGCGCGGGGCCGCGCGGATGGGTGCCGCCCTGCGCCGATTGCGTGCCGGTTCAGTCACGGACCGCGAAACGAACGGCGCCCGCTTGTCGCGGGCGCCGAACGAGCCTCCCTGGGCACAGGCACAGCCTCTCCTCCGGGCGCGAGCATATGTGACGATCCGCGCCAGCGCAACCCCGCCGCGCTCAGTGGCGGATCTCGAACCCTGCGAGCCCCTCGGGCTCCTCCTCGAAGACCTCGACGCGCTCGACGCGGGCGCGCGGCGGCCCGGTGCGGGTGAACTCCACGGCGGCCTCCACCGCGTCCGGCTCGCCCTCGAACACGGCCTCCACGGTGCCGTCGACGCGGTTTCTCACCCAGCCCGCGACGCCGCGCTCCTGCGCCTCGCGGCGGGTGGAGTCGCGGAAGAAGACGCCCTGCACGCGTCCGTGGACGATGACGCGCCGCCTGATCACGCTCGCGCGCTACTCGTAGTCGTAATCGTCGTCGTAGCCCGCCGCCTGCAGGGCCAGGCGGCGGCTGAAGAGCTCCTCGGCCGACACCGCCGGCGACTGCACCGAGACCAGCGCGAGCGTCTCGTCCCCGTTGTTGGCCACCGCGTGGTCGGTGGCCGGCGGGATCAGCACCAGATCGCCCTCGCTGAGCTCGCGGGTGTCGCCCGTCGCAGACATCGTGCCGCTGCCGCGCGCGACGATGTACGCGAGCTCGGCCTCCTCGTGGGAGCGCAGGCGCTCGGACGCACCGGGCGGGACCTCGACCCAGCTCACCGAGAGGTTTCGCGAGCCGAGCTCACCGGCGTCCATCAGCACGTGCGCGCGCAGCCGGTGCACGTCGATGGCGGTCGCCTCGGAGAAGCGTCTGACCAGCACTAAGCGCTTTTGTACCAGACCGCGCCCGCGGCGTCACGCGGATTCGGTCAGCGGGCGACGAGATTCACCAGCCGCCCGGGCACCACGATCTCCTTGACGACCTGCTTGCCGTCGATGTGGCGCCGCACGCCCTCGTGCTCGCGCGCGAGGCGCAGGAGCTCCCCCTCGGGCATGTCGGCCGGGACCTGGATCTCGCCGCGGCGCTTGCCGTTGACCTGGACGACCAGGGAGATCTCCTCGCGCTGGAGCAGGTCCGGGTCGGCCTTCGGCCACGGCACCTCCCACAGGCGCTCGCCCTCGATCGCCTCGTACACCTCGCAGGCGAGGTGGGGCGCGAACGGGTAGATGAGCGAGGCGGCCGTCGCGGTCGCGAACCGCACGGCGCCCGTGCCCTCCGGCGAGGAGTACAGCGAGTCCTTGGCCCGGTAGGCCTCGTTCACGAGCTCCATCACGGCGGCGATCGCGGTGTGCAGGTGCAGGCTCTGCGAGATGTCGCGCGTCGCCTTGTCGATCGCCCAGTGCGCCTTGCGGACCAGCTCGAGCGCGTCGCCCTCGAGCGCGCCCTTGTCGACCGCGGCGGCCTCGCGCTCGGCGACCTCCTGGCCGAGGCGCCACAGGCGCGTGAGGAAGCGGTGCACGCCCTCGACCCCCTCGTCCTTCCAGTCGCCGCCGCGCTCGGGCGGGCCGAGGAAGCAGACGAAGGTGCGCGTGGTGTCCGCGCCGTACCGCTCGACGTACTCGCGCGGGCTCACCGTGTTGCCCTTCGACTTGGACATCTTGGCGCCGTCGCGCGTGATCATGCCCTGGGTGAAGAGGTTCGCGAACGGCTCGGGAACCCCCAGGAGGTCCATGTCCTGCAGCGCCTTCGTGAAGAAGCGCGCGTACATCAGGTGCAGGATCGCGTGCTCGACGCCGCCGATGTAGAGGTCGACGGGCATCCAGTGGTCGACCGCGTCCCGCGCCCAGGGGCGCTCGTCGTTGCGCGCGTCGAGGTAGCGCAGGAAGTACCAGGACGAGTCGACGAAGGTGTCCATCGTGTCGGTCTCGCGGCGCGCCGCCCCGCCGCAGCGCGGGCACGTGGTCGCGACCCAGTCCTCGGCGGCCGCGAGCGGGCTGCGCCCCTTGGGCGCGTAGTCCTCGATGTCGGGCAGCTCGACCGGGAGCTGGTCCTCGGGCACGGGCACCGTCCCGCAGTCGTCGCAGTAGACGATCGGGATCGGGCAGCCCCAGTAGCGCTGCCGCGAGATCAGCCAGTCGCGCAGGCGGTAGTTGACCGTCGCCTTGCCCAGGCCCCGCTCCTCGAGCCACTCGATGATCTTGCGCTTGCCCTCGGGCGCCGGCAGCCCTGAGAACTCGCCGGAGTTCATGAGCACCTCGTCCGAGGAGTGCTCCACGAAGGGCTCGTCCGGCGAGAACGAGTCGGGGTCGGCGTCGCGCGGGCGCACGACCTGCCGGATCGGCAGGCCGAAGGCGCGCGCGAAGTCGAAGTCGCGCTCGTCGTGCGCGGGCACGGCCATGATCGCGCCGGTCCCGTACTCCATGAGCACGTAGTCGGACACGAACATCGGGATGCGCTCACCGTTCACCGGGTTGGTGACGTAGCGGCCCAGGGGCACGCCGGTCTTCTCGCGGTCCTCGGCGCCGCGCTCCTCGGCGCTGCGGCGCCCCGCCTCGTTGACGTAGTCGCGGACGGCCTGCTCGTGCTCCGTGCCGGCGGCGAGCTTCTCGACCGCGGGGTGCTCGGGCGCGAGCACGAAGAACGTCGCGCCGAAGAGCGTGTCGGGGCGGGTGGTGAAGACCGGGAAGTCCAGGTCGAGCTCCTCGCAGCGGAAGATGACCTCGGCGCCCTCCGAGCGGCCGATCCAGTTGCGCTGCATCGTGATCACGTGCTCGGGCCAGGACTCGAGCGCGTCGAAGTCCTCGAGCAGCCGGTCGGCGTACTCGGTGATGCGGAAGAACCACTGCTCCAGGCGGCGCTGCTCGACCAGCGTCCCGCAGCGCTCGCAGCGGCCGTCGATCACCTGCTCGTTCGCGAGCACGGTGGCGTCCTTGGGGCACCACTGCACGGGCGCCTCGGCGCGGTAGGCGAGGCCGCGCTCATAGAGCTTCAAGAACAGCCACTGCGTCCAGCGGTAGTACTCCGGCTCGCAGGTGGCGAGCTCGCGGCTCCAGTCGATCGAGATGCCCCACTGCTTGAACTGGCGGCGGAACTCGTCGATCGAGGCGAAGGTCGCGACCCGCGGGTGCTCGCCGGTGCGGATCGCGGCGTTCTCCGCCGGCAGGCCGAAGGCGTCGTAGCCCATCGGGTGGATGACCTGCAGCCCGTTGCGCCGCCGGAAGTGCGCGACGGCGTCGCCGATCGCGTAGTTCTTCAGGTGCCCGACGTGCGGCTCGCCCGACGGGTAGGGCAGCATCTCCAGCACGTAGGACTTGGGCTTGGAGGGATCGAACCCGGGCTGCCCCGGGTTGGGCACCTCCCAGGTGCGCTCCTCCTCCCAGATCCGCTGCCAGCGCGCCTCGACGGCCGCCGGGTCGTATCGCCGCTCGTCGCTCATGCGATGCGCCAGTTTAGAGTCAGGGTGGCCCGCCGAGGCCCCGGCGCGCCGCGGTCGCCTCAGCCGGGCAGCCGCTCGAGGAAGGAGACGAACCTGCGCGTGTCGCGCAGGGGCGCGCCGTGCCCGAAGAGGACGAGCCTGGGCTCGAGCGGCAGGAGCTTGCGGGCCGAGCGCCGGTTGACGACCGGGTCGGGCGTGAAGAACGTCTTCGGCTCGCGCAGGCCGGGGATCAGGGTCAGCGTGTCCACGTTGTTGAGGACGTCGCCGAGGATGAGCACGCGGTCGGACTCGCGCCAGAAGGCGATGTGGCCCGCCGAGTGGCCGGGCACCTCCAGCACCCGGAAGCCCGCGACCTCGTCGCCCTCGCGCAGGACGCGGTCGACAGGGTGGCCGGGGCCCGCCATGATCCGCCAGAACAGGCGCGGGATCGGGTGCCTGGGCATGCGCTCCCGGATCAGGCCCGGGTCCTCGGCGGCGTCGGCGTCGCCCGCGCCGACCCAGAAGGGCACCTCGTAGCGCTCGCAGATCTCATGGCTCGCGCCCTGGTGGTCGGCGTGCGCGTGGGTGAGCGCGTGCGCCGCGAGCCTGTGCCCCTTGAGCTGGCGCGCGATCCGCCGCCCCGCGTGCCTAGTCGCCGCGTCGATCAGCACGTCCTCGACCAGGTAGACGTTGATCAGGTTCGGCGGGAAGCCGCCCAGCTGCCACACCCCGTCAGCGAGCTGTCTCATCGGCCGGGAGCGTAACCGCACCCACGCCAGGGCGCGTGCGGTCGCTGCGCCCGCCCGCGGGCCGGCGCGCGCCCGGTTCGCCCGGCGCGCCGGCCGGAGCCCGTTCAGCGGACGGCGAGCTCGCGCGTGCGCGCGATCCCCGCGGTGAGCCCGGCGAGGATCTCCCGCAGCCTGGCCCGCAGGCCCTCGTCGCGCAGCGCGCCGCGCTCGTCGAACGCGGCCTCGCCCTTGGCCACCGGCAGGTCGAGGTCGACCACGCGCGCGCCGGTGGTCGAGAGCACCTTGCGCAGCTCGGCCTGCGCCCAGACCGCGCCGAAGCTGCCCGTGGTGGCGCCGATGACGGCCGCCGGCTTGCCCTGCAGCGGCGTCTCCGCGCGCGGGCGCGACGCCCAGTCGATCGCGTTCTTGAGCGCCCCGGGGATCGAGGCGTTGTACTCGGGCGTCGCGATGAGCAGGCCGTCCGCCTGGGCGATCGCGTCGCGCAGGCGCGTCACCGGCTCAGGGGCGAGCTCGCCGTCCTGGTCCTGGTCATAGGGCGGGATCGCGCGCAGCCCGTCCCACACCGTGATCTCCACGCCCGGGGGCGCCTGCTCCGCGGCGTAGCGGAGCAGGCGCGTGTTCAGCGACCCCGAGCGCAGGCTTCCCGAGATCCCGAGGATCCTCATCGCGTCAGCTCTTCACCAGCTCGAGCTCGACGTTGAGCCTGACCTCGTTGCCCAGGGCCTCGCCGCCGCCCGGGAGCTGCATCTGCCAGTCCATCCCGTAGTCGGTGCGGTCGATCGCCGCATGGAGCGTGACCGAGATCTTCTCGGCGGCGCCGAAGTCGACCGGCCCGCGCAGGCGCCCGGTCGCTTCGACGGTCCGCGTGGCGCCCGCGAGCGAGAGCTCGCCGGTCACGCGCAAATCGTCGGGCGTGCCCTCGATCGCCGTCGAGCGGAAGGCGATCTGCGGGTTGCGCTCCGCGTCGAAGAACTCCGGGGAGAGCAGATGCGGGCGGATCTGGTCGTCGTCGACCGAGATGTCCCCCACGCGGACGGAGCCCTCGAGCACCGCGCTGGAGCCGTCGGAGGTGAGCTTCGCCTGGATCGGCGAGAACGTGCCGCGGAACGTCGACAGGCCTCCGTGCTCGACCTCGAACGCGGCCGTCGAGTGGGCGTCGTCGACGACCCAGGTGCCGGCGGGGATCTCGACTGAGGTGGATGTGGCCATGGGCTTGCGCCTCCTTGATTGGTGCAACAGCAACAGTTGTTGGAACAACAACTTTACCACCGAGTCGTTGCACCGGCAATTTGTGTATGGCAAAATATGCGCATGGCAACAGTTGCCGTCCGCATCACGGAGGAGCAGCTCGCCGCCTGGCGCGCGTTCCTGCGCGCCCACTCGACGATGCTGCGGCGGATCGCCCGCGACCTGGACGCGGCCGGCCTGCCCCCGCTCACCTGGTACGACGTGCTCGCGGCGCTCCGGGACGCGCCCGAGGGCAGGCTGAGGCAGACTGAGCTGGCGGAGCGCGTGCTGCTGAGCCACAGCGGTCTCAGCCGGCTGCTCGACCGGATCGAGCGCAACGGGCTCGTGCGCCGCGTGGCCTGCCCCGGCGACCGGCGCAGCTTCCACATCGAGCTCACCGAGGAGGGCGAGAAGATGCTCCAGCGGATGTGGCCCGTCTACGCGCAGGGGATCGCCGAGGACTTCCTCCCCGCGATGCGCGACCCCGCCGCGATGCGCAGCATGATGGAGGCGATCGGCCGGGCCGGGGACTGCGACACGGCGAAGGCGAAGTTCGCCGAGCGCTCCGGCGAGGACGGCTGAGCCCTCAGGCCTCCGCCCGGTCCCGGGCCGCCTCCTCGTCGGGATCCGGCCGCCTGCCGTCGCCCTCGCCGCCCGCCTCGCGGCCGGCGGCGAGCCGCTCGCGCAGCTCGCGCTGGCGCTTCTGGCGGCGGAGCTCCCAGATCGCGAGCGCGATCCCGGCGGCGATCGGCCCCCAGTACTCCGCCGTGTCGAGGATCGCCACGATCCAGCCCGGCGGGGAGACCGAGGGCAGGTCCGGGAGGTCGATCGAGGGCAGCGCGATCGAGGGCAGGCCGATGCGCGGCCACGGGATCCAGCCGACGAGCTTGTCGATGAGCGCCTCCACGGGCGCGAGGAGGTCGTCCAGGATCGCGCCGAGCAGGGCGCCGACGCCTAGGACCGCGACGAGCACGGACGCCACCCCCTCGGCGACGTGACGTGCCGCGGCCAGGCGCGGATGGGCGCGCTCCCAGTTCTGCCGGCGCGCCGCGCGGGTCCCGGGCTCGGCGTCCATGTCGAGGCCGACGCCGTCGACGTAGAGCGTCGCGCGGCGCACGCGGCCGAACAGGGTGAGCCGCACCTCGAGGCGCTCGCCGCTGTCGGCCTCCAGGTTGATGCGCTCGTCGCCGCGCTTCTCGGCGATCAGCTCTCCGTCGCGCCGGAGCTCGACCCGGTTGCGCAGGCCGGCGTCGGAGACGCGCAGCTCGTAGCGACGCCCCGAGCGATGCGAGTGCAGGTGGCGGGGCTTCATGCCCTTCAACTTAGAGGGCGCCCCGCGCGCCGCGGCCGCGGCGGGGTCCGCCTCGAAACGGTCGACGCGCCCGGGTAAACTGAGCGGCGAACCACTGGTTCCCTGGGGCCATAGCTCAGTTGGAAGAGCGCTGCCATGGCATGGCAGAGGTCGCCGGTTCGAGCCCGGCTGGCTCCA